>Ga0099824_1006050_pt1 | contig 16782 bp, 6 predicted proteins | sample SiratrowhiteBW_FD_76837 | JGI IMG/M metagenome (GOLD analysis project Ga0099824, IMG submission 76837) | Root nodule microbial communities of legume samples collected from California, USA - Siratro white BW | ecosystem: Host-associated > Plants > Roots > Nodule | place: USA: California... | reverse complement strand
TATATATATATATATATATATATATATATATATATATATATATATATAATTTTCTTTAAAATGAAAATTGACAAAAATAATAATGATAATATATTACATTCATATTTTTTAGAATGTTACAAACACAACTTCTCGCGCCTCTTAGCCATTCAACCTCTTATACTCATAACCTCTGGATACTCAACTTTTTGCCTATCCGGTCCTTCAGCCACTCGGCACTTGACCTCTCGACTCTTGGTTTCTCAACATTCGGTCTGTCGACCTCTTGGCTACTCAGTATCCAGCCATCTAGAACTCGGACAATTATCTTAACATCTTCAATGAAAGGAGTATATATATATTTATCTTGAAAATGAAATTTAAAACAAAATTAGATGTCTTAATTATTGAACATCTTCTCCACTAGTCAAGTTTTATACATTTATTTGTCTTCCACTATATTTTAAATTAAGTATATAATAATTATGAGTTCAGAAAAATAGAATCCTTTGTTTCATGAAGTTTATTTTTGTCTTTACTTCATTTTCATGATTTTCTTAATGCCATTAACTTCTCTTTGCTATTTCTTTTAAAATAATATGGACAAAAATAATTGAAAAGCTCATCAGAGTTCCTCAATTTAGCTAAATCACTTGTTAAGAAGAGAAAGTATTTGAGAATCTTTAATCTAAATGTGTCATTTAAGAAAAAAATCATCTAAGATGATTATTTTGCCTAGATATCATTCAAAATGGGTTGAAATTTTGCGTAGGAGAGTACTTCTAGCACGAGTAAGCACAACATGACAAATTATATCACTACTTTTAGCCCTTCCAAACTTAAAAATTTCCTTTTAATAATATAGCTTTGTCCGTTATAAAAACAAATTTTATATATTTAACCTCAAGATTTAATCGTACCTGAACTTAACTTAAACTTATTATAAAACATTAATTAAGAAGATAAAGGTTTTGTTATAAAATACTTAATTAACAAGTAAGATTGTGATTTAATTCTTCTTTTCTTCAACTTACATATGACATAAAATGAAGTGCACTTAAAAAGATAAATATGAGATATATTTTTTTATTAAAAAAATTTTGAAAAAGAAAAACGCACATGATGTGAGGTATTATTTACACAAATCAAGATTAAATACACAACTTTAACTTTAATTTTTAATATTAAGAAAATAATGACTTTATGTGAATTTTGAAGCACTAACTTTTGTTATTATTATTTAAAATTATAAGTGAAGCTGTATTTTTGAATTGCAACACATCTATTAGAGTTAATTAAATTAGTAAAATTTTTGATGGTTTGACACCAATTATTTGATAATTTTATTATGGCCACCACGTGATGGTGTGTTGGTAATAAAATTATTTTTTAGTTAAATGTGCTAATTGTATTAAAGAAATAATATTTTAGGGGTGTTTAACGTAAAATGATTATCACTAGATTATTTTGTAGATGTTGTCGTGGTTAGTTACTGATTTGAAACGATAGTGTTTTGGAATAGAATTTCAGATATGATGTTTTGGAGTGGTAATTGGTCACAAGATCGTAATTCTTTAATAGAATGATAATATGTTTTGATTTGCAGTGAGGTGAGATAATTCGTGGACAACTTCTGTTTTAAATAGCCGTGGTCTTGTTTTTTTCCTTGTTTTGCATCTTAGGTAAGAAAATATCTTAGTCTAGGGTAAATGTTTGATTCTTCCTATTTTGTGACGGGTGAAAAGGGTAGAGGTATATGTGAAAATACAAATTTTCCAAAAGTTTTGAGAACATGAGTCAAATACAAGATTATTTAAAATTGATCTATTTTTTGTAAATTTTCTAAATAATGAATTAGCAGGCAGTTTGTTAACAAGCATAATACATCACCGAGCAGCGTATATATAAATGAACATAAATTAAAATAAAAAAGATCTCGAGATAGCATTTGAAAAGGGAAAATGGCGGGCACATTGGCAGTGATGGAACAATCGGGGAAAGTGAGAGACCAATGGGAGATATCCTTCGCTCGCTTCATCCCCTTTCCTTCTCTTACTACTTCCTCTTCCGATCTCATTCCTCTCCCTCCTCGCCTCCGCACCCTCCCTCCCCGCGGCACCTGGATCTCCTCCTCCTCCGTCGCCTTCCTCCGCCTCTCCTCTCACCTCTCCCACCTCCTCCTCACCGTCTCCTTAAACGCCGCTCTCCTCGTCAGTTCCTCCACTCCAATCTTCTTATAAATCCACCTCTTCAATCTTACATAACCGTTGCGATTGCTTTTTCTTCATTAATAATAGCCTTCAATTTGAATTGTGAACTCACTGTGTTTGAATAATGTGGCAGGAAGAGCACTACGTCTCCAAGCTGCATTTTACGTGGCCTCAGGTGTCGTGCGTTTCTGGATACCCTGCCAGGGGCATCCGAACCGTGCTAGTTAGCTACAGAGATCCCCTGGGCGAGGCATGATTCTTTTTTATCTATTGCAAATTGATTGTATACATTTTTTATCCATCACGACAACTACTAAAATTGCTCAATTCGAAATCAGTTTTGGATTCGGAATCAATTCCTCAATGTGAGAAACGTATGAACATTTACCTAAAATCATGTTGGCTCCTGTTGCAGTGTAAATGACGCATGTTATGAGTGAAGTTGTACATCGTAGCTTATAAGATTTTGTTAATTGGACGTGGAATTTAGTTGGAAACTCGAGTCACTGATGAAAATTCAAACGCGCTATTAGTTGATATTTCAATGTGATTTTGGATAACTCAATGTGAATATGCACTTAAATTAAATTGCGTTTGTCTGATAGAAATATAATGCTTTTTCTTTGGATTGCATAGCAGGAGACTTGTTAATTCCCTCTGTGACTTGTAAACTTTGAAGATACGATAACTCAATGATGGCTCCTTCAATATTGTTAATTTGTCAATTATGTAAGATTAGTAGCAAATTGGAAATACAATGTTGATTCTTGATCTTCTAATTGTAACATCTCGTGGTGGTTCGGTTGTTAGGGTGTGAGTGAATGTGACACTATTATGTGGAGTTTTACCTGGCTAAATTGATTAATGGACAGTTGATGCAAGTTTTACACAGCTAATTTTCCTCTGGCAGATTCAAAAGTTTGCTATGCGGTTTCCATCAATCTATGAAGCAGAGTCATTTATCAATGTTTTAAAGGTAATGGCTGCTTATCATAATTTATAATCACCATTCACAAAAAAATATGCGCAGCCTTGGGGCTGAACGTCTAAGACTGCATCTCCATTGTTAATTCTTGATTGTGTTGCTTCGTAGGAGATTCTGAAAGGAGACAAGGACCAAGAACCTTTGAACACCGACTTTGGTTCTGAAATTTCATCGCAGTCAGAGTTCATGTCAACAAACGAACACTCCTATAGTAGGTATAAAGGAGTTTGCGGGATTGGAGAAATAGGAGGATGTAACTGATTTCTTAGGCCTTGATAGATTGTCAAATAACCTTTCACTGATCTATTTTCTGTTTTTCCACATTTATCTAGAGTGGATATATGTTTTCATTACTCATATTAAGGTGTTAGTTGACTCAGCATGCTTGGAGGAAACATCTCCATAGACACTTTTAGGAGAGAAAAATCAAAAGCTAAAATGAAATTAACTTGTTCATAAATTAAATTTAGCTTATGCCTCAGTTAAATATCAACTTCTGAAGAAGCTAACAGAAAATAACTTTTTCAAGTTAACTTATTCATAAGTTAATTTTGACTAATTGAGAAACTGATTTCTTTTTTTCTTTTTATATTTTTTCTCTTAGAAGTAATTGTGGAGACGTTTCTTCAAACAAACCCTGAATTATGTCGCAGACTTGGAATGAATACTGTGACTTTATTGTATTTGTAGGGCTTCTGAAGAACTGGGCTTTATGACTACGGTTGACAATTACATTCCACAATTGCCACTGTTTGTGGATAATGAGGTGGGGCAACCTTCAGGATCCGAAGCAAAGGGAACAACACCCAGTCACAACTTTGAAGGCGTATTCCCAGCCTTGCCACCCAGTTTTTCCTCATTACTAATGGATTGCTCTCAGAACAACCATGGTTTGTGAGCCTTTTTGTTTTAACCTAATATTTGCTCTGATTTCTATCATAACCTATTTCATTTGAATACAATCATATGTCGCAGCTCAACCAACTGTTTCGGAGGAAATTGAGCTCAAATCCCAAATTGTGGTACATATTTTTGAATTTTGGCAAAGATATTACTGGTTGATGCTTTGATTAATCACATTGATATGATGCTCATTATAATATAAGTTTTCTCTAAGATGCAAATATTTTGAGAGTGCAACTTCTTTACCATTAACATTGATGTTTCTTTCTCTTTGATGTAGAGGTATATGGAAGATTCTTCCTTTCAAGGTAGCAATCCTTTTTCTTATTTCATATTCGTCTCTTACATTGGATAACCATGATGTGCCTTTATATTGAGTTCAATTCAGTGTTTCCTTTCTCCAGTCCTAGGGCAGAATACTAATGGCAAATTCAGAAAGTTTTTATTTTTGTTCGGTTTGAATACGAATCATTTTATGCACCTCGTATCACCGGTAGTTTTAGTTACACTATTTAAGCTTAGGTAGAGGTCATGTGCTAGATCCGTGTACGGTCTTCCAAATTGTGTCCAAGAGATTCCTGATCCATTCTGTTGTCATTAGATATGTTGATTAAGGTGGAGAAAGTTATCAGCGAATTGGGGGGTGATATGTCCCTTCAGTTGTCCACTCCAGGGAATTGAAAATGACTAACTGGCAGCTTAGCATCTCTCCTGCTAACTGCACCTGAAGCACGAAGACCTTCACCACATATTGCCCAACAAATGTACAGCGGACTTCTTTCTTCACTGTGAGGCTAAATTTTTTCTTGGTATCTTTTATTGTTCAGCAAAACAGCAATGTCAGAAGAAAGGCAATGCATGATATAGATCAGTGTTTAGCTAGTGAAAACATATCAAGTGGTTTCTGTTTAAGAAATCTTAGTTAAAGACAATGATCTCAGAATAATTGTAATTTGGTATAGTACAAAAATATTATCAATGTGCTGCTCTCCATTTTTGCACCAGATGATATGGAGTCTAGCAAAATCGAGTCAGTACGCCCCTGTTTTCAATTATGGGCTAAATTCATTTAGAAATTCACCAGTACAAAATTTTCAAGTTATTCTCATCTTATTGTCACTCCAACTATGTGTTTGATTGTTCGTTCCATTGTTTAAAAGTTAAAACGTAGAACCAACCATGCACCAAGTGGATGAGTTGAATATTGATTTTAGGACAAAAGGAAAGGGCTACCTAAACATCAGCTGCTACAGATTTTGCTTAGGATTAGGAGAGTGAAGAGGCAGAAAACTAATTACGTGGAAAGTCCAACATCGAGTAAACAGAGAATAACCTCTAATTTCTTTTATTGTTTAACAGGCACCAAAAGAAGGTATTGACCATCAAATCAGTTAGTACACATAGAAAAAAGATAAAATTTAGATACAGAATCTTCGGGTGCTTGTTATTTTGTCATGGCAACTACTTTCTGCCCCCTATTTTTAAACCTCCACCTCCACATCACAATTGAGTGAAATAACTAAATTGTCCTGCTTCTTCCTCATTGCACTCCACCACTGTTGCTGCCGTTGCCACCGCATCATCACTGCTGCTGAAATAGAAGAGGAGAACGCTGCAAAAGAAAATCTCATCTTGAAAAGTTTTTTCCATAACATAAATATGTTATGGAACCCTCTTTTCGGAACCCATTTCTTGTGTTCTAAAAAGCTTATAGTAGAAAATTCATTCTAGAAAATATATTTTAGAAGATAATTTATACGGAAAGTTTGTTCTCCAAACTTATTCTGGAAAATTTGTTCTGAAATACGTTTCGGAAATTTGTTCTGAAAATCTTATTATGAAAATTTTATCTTATTTTAGAAAATATTTTCCAAAATGCATTTCATATATTCTAGAAAATGTGTTACAGAAGAATGTCCAGATGAGATATTCTAGAAGTCACTTTAAATAAGGGTGAAATAGTGATTTTGAAAAACTACGAGTACATGTTCAAACTGAGGAGGTACAGAAAGCAATTGCTTTTTATCGTTAGAATCAAAGTTTTAATTCAATAAGCATTTTTTTTATCATGCTAGATAGTGAAGGAAAATAATAATTTTGAGTCAAAATAGTATAAATAACGTATAAAGTATTTTACCTAAACTTTTTTCATTGAAAGGTCATGTATGGATACTTTAAGAACCAATTGATACTGAGAAAGAAGAAGAATAGTAAATGTTATTTAGGTGTGTGATATATATCCAGGAGTGTTTATTATGTATCGCTATTAACACAACAATAAAAAGTTATATGCAAAAAAAGAGTTTATGAATAAAAGTATTATTTTAATATAGATTTTATATACATGAGTGATTTAAATAATTCTCTTCAATTTTAAAAATTCATAGATATGAGATCAATTAAAATGAATAAGTCTCTTTAATTTTAAACAATTTATGTATGTGAGATTCATATCAAAAAATATTTTTTATTTACTTACAACTTTTATTAGAAATGTTCCATAAGGTTAAATAAAAACTGGAATGCAAGGACCATGAAGAATCTGTACTAGGATTATTTTCTTGAAATTCCTCACCTTGTTTGAATCCGCTGATGGAGAGGCAGGGGCATCTAAAAGCGTTGAAAGCCACCCCTCTCTCATTCATAATTTTTTGAACGATACCTTTCCTATAAAAATGAAAAATAGAAAATTACTATAATCGATTTTCAATATTATATTATATAGTTTATTGATATAATGAATCGTGTCATAAATATTTTAATTATGTTTATATTCGCATTGCATTATGTTGCGAATATTTGATTAATGTTTACAATTCTTATCAATAAATAAAATAAAATTAATAATAAAAAAAAGTGTCTCACTTTCTTTTATATTTTACTCTCTTTCTATAATTGAAAAAAAATGTATTTTTATTCTTTTCTACTATTCCTCTTTCTCTATTTTCTTAATTTTTTATTCTCTAATCCAAATAAAACATCTCTCATGTATTCTTTTTCATTCTACTTTTTAAGTAAGTTATTCAAAATCTGAATCATGACAATTCCAGAATAAGTATATTCTCATGCTTTGACAGATATGCAACCATAAAAAATTGTAAATTAAAGAACGAAAGAAAACAAAGAGGCGTGAGATTTCTAGGAAATAAAAAGGTTATATAAACGAGATACACATCTCGATTTTCATAGCTAATTCTCATTTATAATATTTCAAAAGAAAAAAAAAATACTCAAATGACTTCAGCTCTTTTATAAGGTGATTTGTTCAATGCAATAATATAGCTGATTCATAAGTGTGATTTTAAACTTTCCCAGTAATAGAAGAGATGAGATGCCCAAATACACCCAACCAAAACAAAAGGAAACATATAATAAGTTGCAGCAAGATTTTTGCTCATAGTATGCATCTTACGTAAAATGGAATGACTTTTTCCGTACGCGGCATTGCCCACTGACTTATCTTGCAGTACAGTTACTATGATTTTTTTCATTGTTATATATTTTATATAAAAACTAAATTTTATTAATAAAATTAAATAATGATTTTATTTTATAGTGATATTTTGGTAAAATTTCGTTAACTTTTTACATTATCCAAATTTCAAAGATGAATATTCTAATGTCATAAATAATTAAAATTTATTAGATTTATGAGTCTTTTTTTCTCTTTTATACTTGCATAACCGGGAAGATTAATGAAAAATGAGCCAAATCATATAAGAGAATGACATCACTTTTAACCCAAAATCTTAAGACAGTAGGTTTATGGATCTTCTTTCTTATATATTGTTCAATTTTTTCATTTTTACCCAATGTGAGAGTTAGAGTCACACTTGGATACCCATAACTTAGTTAAAGTGTAAAGTTTAAGAGTAAAAGAGATTATATTTTATTATTTAAGTTAAAAAGTTTATAAATAGTTAAATTTTATTTTATAAAAATCACCATTTATTATTTTTTTCGAAATATTTACTCATTTTTTTCTTAGATAAAAATCTACGTTAGATCTCTTTATGATGATAAACATTATTTAATTAAAAATTATTTTTGAATAAATTTTTCTTTATCCTCTTCTTGAATTTTTTTTTTAAAAAAAAAAATTATATACCTAAGTTTCTGTGTGTTATATGTGTGGTTTATAGTATAAAGATGAAATTTCTGATAGTTCAAAAGTGTAAAAATATATTTAAATTGTTAATAAAAGTTATATATATATATTTGTTATAAGGATAAAAAATTTGGGAGTTTAAGACTGAATTAACCACAAATACAGAATCTCAGTTATTAACCACAAATAGCATTACTTAATTGTGGTAGAAAAACATTTATTATTATATGAATGTACAAAGAGCAGTTGCCATTACCTATATGTGCTCAAAAAATAGTTATCATAACTTACAAATTATCTTAAGATTTGAGTGATATGGATATGTGGGATAGTTTAGAATTCCATGTAAAATTCGTCTATAAATAGAAAAATTGTAAAATTCTAGGTAGCTTGAAACATCTAAAAGAACTCTTGAACACTTAATACGATTATTGCTTGATAAAAAAAAAAAACTAATACGATTATTATTACGATTATATGATCTTATAAAAAATTGTATGTTTTTTTTTCTCACTTTCAAATCTTATTTTTATTACATTTTCTCTAACTTTTTATACTTTTATATAACTTCTTCTGTTGTTTATAATTTTTTTTCTTTCTATACTTTTTATAGTATTCATAACCATCCTTTTTCTATAACTCCTTCATCCTATGACCTCTTTTATTCATAGTATTTTTATGTTTTTATGTTATTTATAAAATTATGTCGCGCATGTATTTATCATTCCATAAGAATATCATATCCAAATATATGTAAAGTCTCAATTGAAAATATGAATATATTGGTAGTTAAGAAAAAGAACCCTTAAAATAGTATGGCTTAGTATAATCTCATGTTAAGCTCTTATTTGTTAACAAAGTATTTCGATTTGTGTTCGAAAACTAAATGTTTTTTTTTAATTAATTGTCAAAATCCTCTATCAACAAAATCATAAGTAATTAAAATGCTCACCGAAAGATGAATTACTACAATGTTCTCTATTATTTTATTTTCATTGTTTACATTTGAACGGTTCATTTGTTTCTTTCTTTACTTTTTACACACTTTCTTTGCTCCAAATATTTCATTTTCAATCATTTACTTTAATTAAAATATTTCTGATTAGTTGACGCTAAAACAAAGAAACTGAAAAAAGAGGTTATCAATATTGTTCTACTGAATACATTCTTCTAACAAAACAATAATAATTATTAGAACATGCAACATTAATTATCATAACTTTCAATTTTGGGATGTGAAAATGTGCAATATCCATATAAAAGAATTGTTACTAAGTGTAACACATGTTATAGCCTAAAGGTCAATCACAAACATTGAGCTTGATTTTGATTAGAAGCACTCTCATACTATTTTATATGATCAACAACTCAAACTTCATTGGTGGTGAGTATTTCCAATCTGTCTTCTTTAGAAATATTCCAACAATGATATCAAAATGATTAGTCTCGGTGACCGGTTCAGTAATTAGGGTAAAGAGAAGTGTGTTGAAATAAATGGATGAGGCATACATGTCCTTTTGTGGTAGAAACTCCGGGAAAATCCAACTTCATATTTGAGGGAGAGACTCTTAAGAATATAACTATGAGTTTAAAGTCTCACATTAAATAAAAATAAAAAAGTTAGAGTGATATATCACAAACATTAAACCTTAAACTACCTTAAAGTGTTAGATGTGATTTTATGTTACCTTATTTGGACAAATAATCATTAATAATAATGAATCTTTCTAATGTATCCCCTAAACCTATAATGAAAAACTTGTTATAAATATTTTCTTTGTAGATAGACCGGCTTAGATGGTTGAAAACATCTATATTTCATATACACCTTAACACTAATCATCAATCAAATAACTCTTAAATTTTACGAAAAACTATATACTTTTGGCCATTATATTTCGTGCAACTTTTTATAACTCTTTCTTTTATCTAAAACTATTGTTTTCTTTTTTATCTATGCTCGTTTCTACTTTTAATAACCCCACGAGTTACTCCAACGTTACAAATATTGTAAATATCTTTATGTTGTTAGGTCATAAACATGCTGGGTATATTAGTTTGGCTTTAGATTCTCAAACATTAAATCACAAGTAATAGTTGTTTGAATGCATGTTTCAATTTAAATTCACTTTATATTGCAATCTATTCAAAATATTAATCTTGATATTTTAGTTGATCATACATCCTTTTATCCCAATTAAAAATAATAATTTATTGGTAGTTAAAATTAAAAAGACCTTGAAATATTTTGGCTTAGTGTGTGAATATTCTAAAATCAAAAGTCTTAAACTGCTTGAATTAACCTTTTTCTAAAGTAGTATTGCATTTTTGAATAATTTTTCAATTTTGTTATCAACAATGATATAGTAGTTGATAAAATGTATGTTAGTGTAATTTTCTCTTCCCAATAATATATTCAAAGATATAGGAAAGTTAATCCTCATGGTCTTCATTATTTTTTTAATCCAATATTTAAATGTGAGTTATTCGAGAGTTGATTTCTCTTATACATAGACATGAAGAATGGCTACACATACTTAAGGAACATCTCCACGCGGTGTCTTTGGTGTTAGTTTTTACCTTTGTATCTCGTTTGCTTTGTTTTCTTGGGTTGTTCCCCGCTTGCATTAAAAAAGGGAAGCCTTGTCTGAATTAGCTGGAACTTGCTCACAGGTCAAAGATGAACAAAGGTTTCTAAAGAATATTTGGGTTGTTTCATGGTTATAGAATGGCTGATAATAACTCATTACGATAGTGGTCACTGAAAACAAACGGGGAAAACAAAGACATGAATACCAGACAACCATGTCCGAGGTTATGCTGTTCATAATTTCCCGCAGTAGGATCTCTATTATGCTACTCATGTTAATATCAAGGTTTACCAGGTGTCATTTCTTGTGGTGGTACATAACACGATTCTTTTAAATAAGGTTTTTAATTTAAATTTTGCAAAGAAAAAGTCTAGCTAAAAAAGATCTTATTAAAGACAAATTTATCGATAGGAATTTATTAGATAAGCATGACATAATTACTAAACACTAAACACGTCGAACGACAAAGCAATAGGTGTTATGTCACGACTCCACCCATGAAATCGTATTTTGATGTTTGTTATAAGATTTGGACTTGTATTTTTTTTATAAGATTAACTCGTGCTTTGTTTTAAGATGTAAACAAACTCTAAATATTCAAAATTTTCATTCCATGGTACACTCATTCAAATTAATTTATGTCTATTTTAATGGATCCATTTTAAACTTAAAATTTTGTTTTAAATTCTAGCTAGTTAATTAAATTTAAATTAAATGAGTTGAATATCTTTTAGCATTTAAAAATAAATCCAAAATCATTGTTTATTTTTATTTTAGTTACTAAGATTTTTTATTGCTTTTAGCTAATATAAATAGAAGATGATCTTTCAATATCCTAACACATCATATTTATACCTTTTATATATAAGGTATTCTGGTATTGAATTTAAATATAATTTGGTTATTTTCAATTATCAGATATTAAATCTTAATAAGTTAACAAGAACGCCTATTGTCGAATATGGTTAGTATGAGTGACAATTTATGTAAGCTATAATTTATTAATAATTAAATTGGGCCCCATTAATCGAGTCTTTCCTGATGAACATATGCTTACTCAATTTCAAGTTATAAGTAGATTGCTTTTCGCACCCCGTTATTTTATTTTGGGCCTAAAATACACCCCTGTCCCAACAGTACACAAGCCTTCCAGAATTGAGCCGAATAGACAAAAAGGCTTTTTCATGCCCTTTTTCATTCCTTTCAGAAAACTTCCTGCGCTAATTTGCTCTGTGAGCGTGATGTGGGTTACCTGTGCCTTGACAGCTAGCATAGCCATAGTGGGTCATTTCAAACTTTCTTTACAAGTTTCTTATTTTCCCTAAACATCATTTCTCTTCGTCACTTCGCTCATCTATCTTCCAGACTTATCTATTTTTCAAGAAATTTAATTATCATTGTTCTTCCAAGAGGTATGTTTGTTGTCTTCCCAGTTTCCGTATTTCTCTTGGTTGTTCGTCATCTTTCCATTCTTTTCCATTGTCGCTTATTCTTTATCGCTTTTCTACGTTTCTGTTTCTTGACTTCTGCCGCTATGGTAGCATACCAAACTAGGTATATAAGCTTTAGATCCTCTTAAAATAGTTGAGGGTAGGGCCATCATAGACTAGTTTGTAATTTCACCTTCAAGTTTGTAGAACAATGATATTATAATATTTCATACTTATCTATTTCTTTTAGAATCTACTTTATATTTTTATGAAATCATGGAGTATTCTTATGATGTGGGATGAAATCGTAAAATATTAAGAATATAAAGATATTTGAGAGTTGTGGTTACATACCCGTTTGTAGATACTTTCTTTCGTATTTATGAGTTACTTGATTTTTGCATCCTTGGGTTGTTTGGTTTGAGCTTTTCAGCTTCTGCATCATCAAAATTTGTGGTTTTTGAGCCTTTATGCTTTTGAGCCTTTCAGTTTTGCGCTTTTCAGTTTTGAGCCTTTCGACCTTTAAGCCTTTCGACCTTTGAGCCTTTCGGGCTTTGAGCCTCTTGGCTTTGAGTCTTTCAGCTTTTAGAACCTCTGAGGTTTTTTCGTATCATCATACGGTCATTGGACTTTTTAGCCTTGGAGCCTATGACGTTTTTTGTATCGTCATTCGACCATGGAGCTTATGACGTTTTTTCTTATCGTCATACGATCATTGGGCATTTCGGCCGTGGAACCTTTGACATATTTTTGTATCGTCATATAGTCATTGGGCCTTTTGGCTATGGAACCTATGACGTTTTCCGTATCGTCATTCGACCATGGTACCTATGACATTTTTTCGTATTGTATTTCGACCATTGGGCTCTTCACCGTGGAATCGAAGACTTTTTTTCCATATTGCCTTTTGGCCATTGGGCTTTTCATAGTGGAACCAAAGGCTTTTTTTTCCATATTGTCATTCGGCTAGTGGGCTCTTCAGTGTGGTACTAATGACTTTTTTCCGTATTGCCTTACGACCATTTGGACTCTTCACCGTGAAACCGAAGGCTTTTTTTCGTATTGTTATTCGACCAGTGGGCTCTTCACCGTGGTATCAAAGACTTTTTTCCGTATTGTCTTTCAGTCATTTGGGCTCTTCGCCGTGGAACCAAAGGCTTTTTTTCGTATTGTCATTCGGCAAACAAGCTCTTCATCGTGGTACTGAAGACTATTTTCCTATTGCCTTTCGGCCATTGGGCTCTTCATTGTGAAACCAAAGGCTTTTTTCCGTATTGTCATTTGGCCAGTGGGCTCTTCACCTGGTACCGATGACTTTTTTCCGTATTTCCTTTCGACCATAAAACAACATTAGAGAAAACACAGGTATTTATGAATTGGTGTGACCTCATTAAAAGCCCTTGATAAAATTTTAAAAGTCAAAGGAAAAGAGTGTCGCCCTGTGTGAAAAATGTTTACAAAGTAATATAAAACATATGATCAACTGTATTTTTTAACTAAAATAAAACATCAGACTTGCTGCATTCCATGTTCGAGGTATCCTGCCTCCATCCAATGTCTCTAATCGATATGCTTAATTCCCAATTACCTCTTTTATATGATACATTCCACTCCATTTGGGAGCAAACTTGTTGTCCATTGCATTCATCTAAGATTTCTTTATGACTAGAACAGATTCTTTGAACTGCGTCGGGAGTACTTTGCTTCAATGCTTCATCTCCATGTGACACTTTAATGCTTCCCTTTTGATTCTAGCGTCGTCTTTGAGTTCTTCAATCATATACAGATTGGCTCAAATCCCTTGTTAGATGATGATGGTGAAAAATGCATCACTCAGAATGTGGGTTTAGCTGTTTCTACTGGCATTAGCGTATCTGTTCCATAAACCAAGCTGAAAGGTGTTTCCTGTGTGGTAGACTAGGGTGTTGTGTGGTAAGATAGCAATACCCTAGGCATTTCTTCTGGCCATTCACCCTTGGCAGCATGTAGTCTTCTCTTGATTCCCCTGAGTAGGACCATGTTTGCTGCTTTTGCTTGTCTGTTGGTTTGGGGATGTTCGACGAAGGTAAAAATGCCTTATCTTCAGTTCTCGCACATTTCTTTCATTTGTTTGCTTGCGAATTGTGTTCCATTATCTAAAATTAATGTCCTTAGTACTACAAATCGATATATGATATTCTGTCACACAAAGTTTTGAATTTTTGATGCTGAAACAATGACAATCGGTTCCACTTCAATCCACTTAGTGAAGTATTCTATTGTCACTATAAAAAATTTCAATGCCTTGTCACCATAGGGAATGGACCCAAAATGTCAATTCCCCATGTGTGGAAAGGCCACGGGCTGATGATAGAGTGCAATTCTTCTTCTGGCACATGGATCCAATCGTCGTGTCATTGACATTGATCACATCTCTAAGAGTATTCTTGGCAGTCTTCTTTCATGGTGGGCCAATAGTAACCAACCCATATCACCTTGAGCGATATTGCTTTCCCTCCGATGTGACTTCTGGTGGTGCCTTCGTGCAATTCAGTCATGACTCTGTGGGCTTCCTATGATGAAATGTACTTAAGCAATACATGTGTGCATCCATGCCGAAATAGCTATCCATCAATCATGAGATACCGTTCTGAATTCTTTTTGAAATCCCTCGCTTCTCTCGGATCTTGAGGCAATTTGCTTACTAATAAGTATCATACAAACGTCATCATTAAAGTGTCATCCTTTCTGTCTTCCAATGCGAGTATCTCTAGCGTGCCTTCTCCATCAATTTCGACTAAAACTCTTAGTGCTCTCAGGGTTTCTTGTATCACTTATCGATTCCTCCCTTTGCCGAAGTAGCCAATTTTGAGAACAAATCGGCTCGGGTGTTCTGCTCCCTGGGCCCATGCGTTAACTCAAACAAATCAAAAATATTAGCTAAGTATTGCACATACCTAAAGTATTTGGCCAATTGGAGGTCCTTTGCAAGGTAAGTTCCCGAGACTTTACTAGTTACAAATTGCGAGTCACTCTTGGTTGTCATCTTTCAAATGCCTACTTCTTTAGCCAGTATCATTCTTGCTATCAGAGCTTCATATTCAACTTGATTGTTAAAGGCTCTAAAGGAGAATCGGAGGGATTGCTGGATGAGGACTTCATCTATCCTTCCAGTATGAAATCTGCACCGCTTCCTTTAAGGTTGGAAGCTCTGTCAACCGAGACGATCCAAACGGATTCGGTCGAAATTTCAGGTGGATACGTAGCAGTGAGTTCTGCAATGAAGTTTGCGAGTACTTAAGCCTTTATGGGCCCTTTAGGTTCATATTTTATGTCAAACTCTGAAAGTTCCACAGCCCACTTCATCATTCTCCCTGCTACATTCAACTTTCGAAGGACTTGTCTGATAGGAAGATCTGTTTTGATCACAATGCTAAAGCTTTAGGAGTAATACCTCGGCCTTCTAGCCGTCACTATTACTGCCAATGCAGCTTTCTTAATATTTTGGTACCTTTTCTCGAGTCCATTTAGTACCTTACTCATGAAGTATATCGACCTTTGTTATCTCTGATTTCCTGTACAAGTGTTATGCTGATGGCGTTTTCTATCACCGTTAGATGCAAAAGTAGTGGTTGTTGAGGCAGTGGTCTGCTAAGCAGAAGCGGGCTTGATAGGTACTCTTTCAGTTTCGCAAATGACTCTTCACATTCCTCCATCCACTGGAAGCGCTCATTCTTTCGGAGGCATTAGAAAGATGGAAAACCTTTATCATCCCCTTTGGAGAAGAATCTGGATAAGAGGCGCTGCACCTACTTCACATTGGTGGGGCTTCTCATGTTTATTATAGCTGCACATTTATCCAGATTCGCCTTAGATTCAGTCCAAAAGAATCCGAGAAACTTCCCTGCTTTTACATGAAAACACATTTTTCGAGATTAAGCTTAAGATGATACTTACCAATTGTCATGTAGAGTTGTTCAAGGTTCGAATGAAGTCTTTCGGGCTCGCATGAGGTCACTACCATATCATCCACATATGCCCGCACTATCGTTCCTGCAAGGGGCTGTAGGATTTTGTCCATGAGCCTTTGATATGTGACACCGACATTTTTTAGGCCAGAAGGTATGAGTTTATAACAGTAGTTAATCATTTCAGTCATGAATGCAATTTTTTTCTTCGTCCAAGGGATGCATTCAGATTTGGTTGTATCCTGAAAACGCATTTATAAAACTCAACATGGTGCATCCTGAAGCACTATCCCCCAATGCCAAAGAGGTGTATAGATAATGAATTCTTTATTTATTTTTTTCCTTTTTTTCTGCGATACAAAAAAAGGTTTCTATTTCCATAATATTCGAGTGGTTTAATTAGTTGGTTAAAAGACCTAAAAGTTCTAGGGTGGAGTGAGAATATTAAGAATTCATCTTCGAAGGATTACCAAAAGAGAATCGAGCCCTTTTCTTTGTGTTTTTTTCTTCGTGGCCATATAATTGCTGTGGATGTACACGTTATATAGTTTTTTAGAAAGAGAAAGAATTTTTGTAGTTCATCCTATTTCTTTTATTGCCTTGGCTGATAAGAAATACGTATTGTTTTT
>Ga0099824_1006046_pt1 | contig 16793 bp, 8 predicted proteins | sample SiratrowhiteBW_FD_76837 | JGI IMG/M metagenome (GOLD analysis project Ga0099824, IMG submission 76837) | Root nodule microbial communities of legume samples collected from California, USA - Siratro white BW | ecosystem: Host-associated > Plants > Roots > Nodule | place: USA: California... | reverse complement strand
CCAACAACTCAAGAAACAATATATTAAATAAGATATGATCACTTGTAATTTTTTTTTTTTTTTCATCCTAAAATAACATTTATATTTATTTAATAAAATTTAAAAAAAAAAAAAAAAAAAAAAATATTTAAAAAAACAAAAAAAAAAAAAAAAAAAAAAAACGTGGGAGATGCCCAAATGCAGAAAAGACCAAAGACAAAAACTTTGCAACATGAAAGAGCATAACAAGGTGGGAGATGACATACAGAAGACGCAAGTAACGATTGGATGTCACTGAAAGACTTGTAGATGCCAACAACATCCCCTTTCCTTACAACATAGAAAGCATCTTTCTCGTCAGCCATTGCAGCAACACTGCAACTATTCACATTCACAAAGGTATGATCTTTAGCTGAGAAAAAAGAAAAAAAACACAAACATCATGTGAAAAAATAACCCAAAATTTGAAGCAAAACGTTATACAGTGAACAAACAAACCCAGTTGCAGAATGAATCAGTTTCTCTGAGTTAGAATAAAGGAGAAGCTGTTTTCCAGTTTTGAAAAGCCACAATTTGATTTTGATGTGAATGAGTTATGTTGAGTCACAGGGACAAGAAAACACGTCAACCAAAAAGTTCTGTACCACGTATGTACTGCAAGTATTGTCATGCATAGCACAGCGTAGATGTTCGAAAACCAAAGGGCTTTTTCTTTCTGCACCCCATGATTACTGCCTACACTCCTATACTACAAGCAAAACGACTAAAATACCCTCCATAGACAATAAAACCGTGTGATTGGTTGGAAACTTGTTTTGGAAAGCTCATTCTAAAAGATATAGTTGGAAAGCTTGTTCCAGAAGTTTTGTTAGGATGTATTTCATATATTATGGAAAACTTGTTATGAAAATCATATTTCAAAAGGTTCTTTCAAGAAAGTATTTCATATGTTTTTAAAAGAATTATTTTGAAATGTATTTCATATATTCTGGAAAGTTTATTTCATACATTTTATTACAAAAATCATGTTCAATAAATTCCATAACTTCTAATAAGTTTCTAATAAGCTTGTTCCGAAAGATTTTGAAAGTCAGATTTACGAAGGGTAGAATGATGATTTTAAAAATTGTGAAGGTGTAATTAGACATTATGGGGGTGTGGGAAGAAAAGACCAAACAAAAAAAAACTCTATTTACACAAAGCCCATATATGTTGTAAAACATATATGACATAAAATCCTTTAATTTCTTGTAAGTTGTGACTTTTAAACACAGTATTAAGACTTTTATAAAATGAAGCTTAATTACATTTTATTACGATATTATTATATTAATAGAATCCAAACAAAACAGTAAGTTTTTGGTATAGGTAAGAAGCATGCTTTTTAGATTTTAATGTGCAATCTTAACCTTACTAAACAAAACAATTATGAATGAAGATAACTTTGATAGAACATGTGACAAAATATGTTATATCTTTGTTATTTTAATAAGTGTATTGGTTAAATAAATAGTTTAACATAGAACTATTTAACAAAATAAAAATAAAAGTATTATTATCAAATTTTCAAGTATAATATTGAAGTAATAAAATAATATTATAGACAATTTAATAGTTAAACTAAATAGTACAATATAAAAAGGAGAATGATGAAAGAAAATAAATCAAATAAAGAAATAGCTTATCTCATCTTTTAATACAAGGAAATTTAATAAATATCTGAAGGATAAAATATAAAAAATATATATAAAAAAGCTAAAAAAATAGCATTTTAAGAAATGCTAAAACTACTCCAAAAGGTTTGTGTACCAAACCCTGCTAATTAGATTAAACAAATTTTTAAACCGATGAAAAAAACTATAAATTAATTGCAAAGCCTTGTGAAACATAGCGTCAAACATTAAAATTTGCCACACCATCAAATAAATGAAGGCAATATCAGATAACAAATGCTTAAAAGTTAAAACACACCCATTAAAATCACATCACCTTCTATTTTTATCAAGGTTGATCATGTTCTTTAGAATGACATCACCTAAAAAATGTCATTAACTTCAAGGAATGTACTTCATGTTAGCTCCTAAAGTCACTTGTTTGTTATGCCTATGAAATGAAAGGTCCTTCATGTTTGTTAGCCATGAAAACCCATTTGCTTCAACAAGGTAGTTCTATTATGTTAGCTATTCCAATTTTAAAATGTCAAATCTCCTTCTGCTAAAAATCAGATCAATGAATTTGAAAGGATTACACACATGCTGATTTTGATGCATGCACACAATGCTTCTGATATGCCAAAATTTTCATTTGACAAATATCATTTTGGCTCAATTTTTTCTACAATTTGTTTAGAACTAATCTTTTGTTCTATTTCATAACTCATCTTGTTTCACACTCCTTTCTGTATTCTTTCTATCTCTCTTCTTGTTGTAAGATTTGTTGTGAGAAAATATTGTGGAAATGTAGTTTTACTCTTTTGAGATGTCTCAAACTAATGAAGAGCAAAAGGGTAAACTATAACTTCTTTTGTCCTTATTATGGAGATTCTCTTCTCACCCTTTTCCCCATCCTTTGTGAAACAAAAGCCAAGTGATACACTAAGGGTTTTCATATTATATTATGAGTAAGAAATTCTATTTGTACTTTTTGTGGTTTATGCTAATTGTGTCTGAAACTTCTACAATATGTGTCATCAACTGAGAGGTATCAGAACACAATTTGCAAGCTTCATGTACAATGTTAATAATAAAGATGCAATGGAGAGAAAATGTTACTCATTCCATAATCTATTCTGAAAGACAATAAATACAGTTATTTTCCAACAAGATTCTCTCAATGATCCTAAAGCTTTACATAAGTGAAAATCCACAATAAGCCAATAAATCACCACTCCCTGACAAAGTCTTGGGAAAAGAAATAAAAAAATTAATTTTGTTTGTCTATGATCCTCAGTGCTTATTATTGTTCTTTATATGGAACAATCATCTTTACTCTATATCTCATTTCTTGGCAGCTGCTATATAATCTTATGATTGTATCTTGATGAACTTCAACTGAAATCTGGACTCAACCAAGTAATTTTCAATCCTTGTTTCAGCTAACTTGTTCACCAATCAAGTCCAACCCCATTACTAGAAATGACAATCCTTGGAAGAGCAAAAAATAGAAGTGAACACCATGTGCTGACAAAAGACTTCTTGCAGATGCTGTGAGCAAAAGAAGTGCAAGTGCAAGCTCCTTCCTATAGAGTCTGTTTCTTTTCTTCTTTGAAGGGACTTCTGATTGCTTCAGTTTTCCTAACAGTTCCAAGCCAGACTCTGAGTGCCTTCTGAGAATCTTTTCTTCATTTGAAGACTTTGACTCTCTCTCAGCCAAGGCTAACAAATCTGACTCTGAGGATCTCCCTGTCTTCTTTGTCACCACCCACTCATAGGCACTTCCTAGCTGGAACAGTCCAGAAATCATGGCATTGAACTTTGTAACTGACATGGTGTTCTCAAACAGAAGATAAGGAACTAGGAAAGGGACAGATTTTGGGGCTGGAAGGATGTTCAAGAAAGACATGAAAATAGGGACATAACATATCACCCAAAGGGGTAGTTCAGATTCAGGAATGAACATAGTCAAGGGTAGTATGATGCAAAACAAGGTGAATGAGTAGAAGGGGAGTATAAGTTTCCTCAATAGGAAGAACAAAAATATCAAATTAGCCTTCTTCCAAACTGATATCTGCATAGAATAAAATCAAATAAGAATTATATAAATGTCATATCATAAAGATCAAGTAAATAGTATAAGGCACTTCATATATGATACTTTTGTTTACTTTTACTACAACTACTTCAAAAGTCATGCTAATAGTGATTTATGATTGTGTTTGACAGAATATTTTTTTGTACTGATGTTGCATGGAAATTAAACTCTTGAAAAAGAAGTGAAAAGTTATAATACCTTGGAAGTTAGTATTGCTGGAAGACATAGCCTGAAAAGCTGCATTGGACCAGAGTGCCAACGATGTTGTTGTTTCTTATAAGCTTCATAAGACTCTGGTAATTCACATAGAACTTTGACATCATTAAGGAAGATAAACTTCCATCCATTCAGGTGAGCTCGGACAGCTATGTCCATGTCCTCAACCGTGGTCCTCTCCAACCACCCTCCTGATTCCTCCAAAGCCTTTATCCTCCAAACACCAGCTGTTCCATTGAACCCAAAGAAATTCAAGAAATAGCCATTAACTTGTTGTTCCACCTCAAAGTGAAAGCACAAGTTAATGTTCTGAAGCCTTGTCAGTAGATTCTCATCTTTATTCACAAAGGACCATCTAGCCTGGACCAGCCCCAAGTCAGGTTTTCCCTGAAAAAATTAGTCATAAACTAAGTTGTTATTTATTTACACTTTAGAGCATACCCAGAAAACTTTTCCTTTACCCTTATGTGGGTTAAAGTATCAGTGCCTACCTTGAAATGGGGAATGGTTAGTTTGAGGAAATCAGGATTGGGCTGAAAATCTGCATCAAAAATTGCCACAAATTCGTAGTCTTTAACGTAGTCACATGACATTGCTGACTTAAGATTCCCAGCTTTATACCCAGTTCTGATCAATCTGTGCCTGTACACAATGTTGATCCCTTTCTCTTTCCAAGAAGCAACCTCCTCTTTGATGAGTAGCTGTAAATTTCCATCATCCGAATCATCTAGCACTTGAATCAATATTCTGTCTTTTGGCCAATCAAGTTGAGCAGCAGCACCAATGGATTGGGAATAAACCTTAATCACATAAAAAATAACAAAAGCAATGTTTCAGCTTCTGAAGTAAAACTGGAAAATCATGAGCCTAAACTAGTTTGCCAAGCACCAAGCATAAGAATATTCTGATTTCAAATTTAAGCTAGACATAATCATAATCATAATCTTAATGAAAATGCTTAGCATAGTCAGCAAATGGAAGTATTGATTCGGTTACTAACCTCTCTCTCATTGCACATGGGAATCTGAACAAGAACCATTGGAAAGTTTGAAGGGTCCTCAACATCAGAAGCATCTGCATCAATGGTTGGCTTCAACTTCTTGTACTTGATCCAGAAGCATCCGAGGCAGAGAACAAGGCGATCCAGAGACTGAATCAAGAAGAGCACAATGCAGAACTTGGAAACAAACAAAACAAGAGGAGCAACATAGTCTTCCCTGAAAGAGAGCCAAGCCACATAGGACCATTGCAGCAGACCCTGAACCTCCCAAGGGTGAATCATGTGCAAGTTCCATCGGTTGAAATGAGCAATGATCTCTACGACCAAGCCTCCAATTGAGAGAGCAAGAAAGACCTTGATGAACCTGTACAACCTCCCTCTACTCTTAGGACCCTCGTCGCTCATGTCAGCCACTGAAACGCGCTTCTTGACCAAAGCAAAAGTGGCTTTGACACCATTGGTCAACCATGACAAACATGTCACAACTCTGTGGAGTTTAAGGAGAAGAAACCACGTGAACTGCTTGCGGCTTGTGGCCTTCTGCTTCTCTGGGAACATGGGAGAATCCGAATCATGAACTTGCAACAAGGTGAAGTTGTTGGCACTAGACTTCTCACTTGTTGTGACAGCACTATTCGGTGCCATCACTCTTTTTTCTGTGTGTAAGTTCTCGGGAAAGAAAGAATGAGAGAAAAAAAGACAAGATTTTTGGAAAAGGGTCAATGCTCACCAATGACAACTGAAACTATTCAGATAGTTTTTCTCAACATCATGAATGTATCAAACAAAAAACTCAAAAGGGTCTTTCCCAAATGAGACTTTTTCCTCTGATGTTTAAGCAAATCTCAGAAGTTCTGAGTTTAGCAGAGAAGGACACTTTGAAGGCTTTAAACTGGGTATTAATAGTATTCATAACAACAACAATAGCTTAAAAACATGATTTTTTTTATCATGAGATGAAAAAGTTGTAGTCTTTATTCTTAGGATGTGTCCCCATTTGAAGGGTTAAATTTGAAGAAATTGAGGTAAGGTGAAAGAACAGGCTGGCATCATGTTGAGCAATGTTTGGTGGACACGTAAAGCAGCACACCATAAAGAGTTACACCGAATCACACTGTAAACTTTTCTCTTCTCAGTGTGACAATAAGATACAGCTAAAGTGCAGATCACACCAGAGGGAAATGCTTGTTGTCTGCTGTAAGCGAATCACCACAGAAATTTCTCCTCACTATCCTCTTTCCTTCTCTTTTCCCATCATAATAATAATAATAATATTAATATTATTAATTATGATCTATGAATAAATAATACACATTAATGATCCCTTTTAGCAAATTCTTTATTTTAGGGACATTAAACTTCAATCAGGTTAAGATCTTATGGATCATGATTAAAGGTAGTGAATTGGGTTTTTGCTACTATCATTATTCCAATTTATTTGTCATTATGTATAGTTTACATCCTCAATAAATACCTTAATTGAAGAATAATGAGGTAATTGAAGTGGGTCAACGGTTACTATGATTTATGTGAAGAGAAATTATAAAAAATAAATAAATAAATTGTAAGATGAGAACATTACCTATCTTAAAACAATTTTTGAAAGGTTAAAAATGGAAAGTACAATCACAAGATATTTTGTAAATAAATATGGAAAAGTTGACATTATTGATAAATGATAAACAAACATTAATATTAGTTATGAAGCTATTAAATGTAACATATATGGTAAAGTGTGATTAAATGACAGCATAAAATTATTTTATTTTGTATAGTTACTTTTTTATATTTAGACAATTTGTTTCTCAAATTGTTTTTTCTAAAACTATGATTGTTTTACTTATAATTTAAAATGTTTTACAAATTATCTTAATATACATAAAGTAATTTTAGTAAAAAAAAAAACAGTATATACACTCGTCATATAAAGAAATATACAGTCTGCTATATAAAGTAAGTTTATTATTTTTTAATACCAGTTTTAAAAGTTATATTTATTAGATATTTTACTACTTGCTAAGGATAAATTAGTGCATAAAAAATTAAATTTCGTGACAAATTTATTAATTCTATAATAATGATATTAACAATCATAGCAAAAGTTGTGATTTGTTCAGATTCAACTCTGATGCCTATTAAAATCATAACTAATATGGCTGTGCAAAAATATTTGTTTCTTATTTTCCTTTGTGTAGAAATTGTAGTTTATTAACTTTTTAAATGATTTGGCCCAGAAAAAATAATTATTGTGGACTTGGTGCAATGCATTATCAGTTATTATTCTTGTTAAAATAGTTATTATTAAGTGAATTTTACATAGTATCTCTAATGAGATTTTATTTTCTTTTGTGTGTTATTTGAATTTGAATTATCACATATTATTATATGTCTTATATAGTTGTGTGCAATGTATCTGTGTTTATCTTATTTTTGTTGATAAGACACAAAGTGAAGCCAGATCATCTCATATTAGGCATATATGACAAATTGAAGAAGGAAAAAAAAAATGGTGCCTTTATCTATGCCGTGTGTTAGGGTTTAATTTGATATACAGTCAAGAACAGCCAAGAACAAGTTGACAAATGGTGTGTTCAACTCCTAGTTTAAAGAGATCAATTCACACCCAATAAAAATTAGAGAGAACAAACACTAATAGAAATTTTAATTTTAATTAGGTGTGTCAGTGTTTAGTTTGATGAAAAATAATGTGTGGTCATATTATTTTTATCATATTATTAAAAAATATTTAAAATTTTATCCATAATTAATCTTTATAAAATTATAATAATAGTAATGGTCAATTTTAATAAAAAAAATTGTTTTTTTTTTCATTCAAAATATTTTAACTCAAAGCCTTCTATTGAGGAATAGAAGCATGAAACCTATCTGCAAGATGCTTCTGTTTTGGATCTTAGTATAATCCAAAAGGAATATGCCTCTAAAGTTAAATATAAAAATAATAATAATAATTCTACGTTAATTAAAAAACCAATTAATATACTGCCAAACATAAAACTAATTAATATGATTTTATTTTATTAATTTTACCTTGAGAATATTTTTTATAAATACTCGTCTTTGAAACTTCACATATATGAAAAAACTTTGTTGAAAAATAACATATTTAAATTATATTATAAAGTATGTGTAACATCTTACTATTAATGTATGAATTATCCAATGATGGTGAATTTTTATTTTTTTTTGCAACTTTCTGAATTTATATATATTAACATCATCATCAAATGATATACTCATATATTAATATATTGTATATACAATAACTTTAGTTAGTTATTATTATTCTAATTAATCTAGGATCTAAGGTCCATCACTAATTTTCACTAAAAAAACTTGGCATTTCATGAGAGAAAATTGATTCCTCATAAAGTATAACCATTTGATTGTAGATTTTTGAAGATTTAAAAGTTTATATTTTGTAGAAAGTCTTCAGAAAAACGTGTATTTTGATGAGAATGAAATGGTTTGGTATGAAAAGTGTGTCGGTGGGATTAGTTATCACGCGGTCGTCAAAATGAGTTGCTTAGGTTAGGTAAGATATTCGACCAATAGTAAAAGGTTGCTATCATTCTAATTATTTTTTTAAGTAAAAGTAGAATAAAAAGAAGGGACGAAAATAGTTCAAAGGTTAAATAATATAAAAAAAAGTAATAGTGAAAAGAAAGAAAGGAATTGACTAGGTAAAAGTAGTGGGCAGTTAGAATGTTTAAAAGAAAAATAAGGAAAATCTAAAAAGTAGTTCAAGAAAAAAAATTTGTCTTAATAAGTAGTGATAATAACTAAACTCTAGTTTAACTTAAAGATTATTTATTTCAATAAAAAATTTGTATTATTTCTTAATCGTTTGACTCGTTTAATATTTATTGAGTTTCTTTATATCTTTAAAATATCTTTTCTTTTCATCATAATCATGATCATGCATTCACATATTTTATATTTTGTGTGGTTTTATTGAAACGATATATTGCATCTCAATAAATGAAATCTTTAATCGACATGTTTAATATTTTTTATTTTTATAATTATTTAACATTTATTTAGTTGTTATTTAATATTTGGATTTGATATTTGACATTGAAAAAAATATATTTTTAAATTAAATTCTTATTTATTTACTTTATTGTGATTTCTTTAATTATTTAATTAGTATTTAAAATAATAAAAAAAAAACAGATACAAATATCCATACATATATATACCCGGATAGGAATAAAAATGAAATATCAATTTAGTTAAAAATAAACTTGTGAAAAATATTTATAATAATATTTTGTTATCTGTCTCCACTGCATTAATTAAAGGTGTTATTCTATACAACTTTTTCTATTATGTCATATATGCTTCTTGTTTATAGGTGTTAGATAACTTATTTTACAAAATGTTCATTGAAAACAATTTTCAACCACTTTATATGGAGTATTAGTTTTTTATCTCATGTGTATCTTTTTATATTTTATTCAAAATTTCAAGGAAATTTTAAAAAAATTAATATAAATGGTAATGTATTTTCAAATTTAAATAAAAGCAATCAAATGATAAGGAGACTTTAAAAATTTGTTATCGTAATTTAAAATTAGAAAAAAAAAAAAAACCTTAGTGATACTAGACGAGAAGAAGTTTAAAGTTTTATATTGTTAAACATTAATTACTTTAATATATTTTAAACAAACAAAAAATGTGTAGGCAATATTGCATAAGATAAATCAATTTTTTATATTGATAATAAATTTTATTAGTTGACTTATTATCATATATATATATATATATATATATATATATATATATATGTACCATTATATAAAAATTAAACTTCTCTTAATTATTTTTTGAATCATTTTCAATTTAAAAATAAATAAAAATAATTTATTTATTTAACCAAAAAAATGTAACTGTACAACTTTTTATTCAAAAGTATGTAACTTTTGCACTTAAAATTATATATTTTATTGAAATTATATTATTTTATAATATAATAGAAAATACATTTACTCAGCCAACTAAATGCATGCGTTTAAAACTATTATAGCTGAAAAGGATATTCACTTTGTAAAACCTTATTTCTTTGAATTATCTTTATTGCATGGAACAAAAGAAACTGTTATATCTCTCTCTAAGTTAGTTTTTGATTTTTCTTTCCTCTCTCTACGTTATTTTTAACTTTTTTTTTTCCTCTCTCTTTTTACCAAACATCATTTCTTTCAAAATTGAATTACACCTTATAAGTTGAAGAATTAAATATTATATATTTTCAATTAATCAGTTTTTCGATGTTTGTTACAAACATTCTTTTATTTTCCTCTTTTGGATTTTTATTAATTTTAGTGAAGTTCGTTGAAAAAAATTATTCTTTCAATTTAATTAAGTTTATACTAAATTTTTATTATGTTTTAATATTTTATTTTAGTTATCAAAATTTGAGTGATTCTCTTGCTTGAATTAAAAATTACTTGAGAATAAGGACTTATAAGTAAGAAAAATTATTTGGATCCTTTTTACCCTGTAATTTAAATTATTTGAATGTGAAACTGAGTTGATCACCATGTTTTTATTTCTATACAAAAATATGTTTTGTATGAATAAAATTTGAATACTTTGAATTTTATATCATTAATATTGATATGGTGAATATAGTATGCATCTTAAGTCATATAGTTTCTTAAACTGAATTTTAAATATGATTTAAATGAGTATAATTAGCTTTTTATAGTCTTTCATATATTAATTTGAGTTTAATGTGAATGAAAATTATATATTGAACATGATAAAAGTTGAACTAAAATGAATAAAAGATGATATTTCATAAAATTGATATTTTTAATTTGTTTAAAAATTATATTTGTTAAATTAGTTTTGAATAAAACCTCATAACTAAATTTGGTCTTACTTAATAAATTTGTTTTTCTGACTCAAATACGTGAATTTGCTCAAATTTAAATAAAGGAGAAATTCAACCTTTGTTCTTGAGTCTTATTTTCACGCAAGCAAAAAAAAATTTACTAAAAAAATGAAGTTAAAATCCAAACTTTTGTTTTAGATCCTATTTTCGTTTAAGCGAAATTAGTTGGTCAAATTAAAAGAATAATCTTTTTTTTGTCTCTTTAATTAATTGAATGTAAATGTTAATATAAATGTAAATAAAATATTAATTTATATATATAATTGATTTGTGATTTTGTTTAAGTGAATTATGTTGTATAAAAAATGTTGTTGAAAATTATAAGAATTAAATGAATTTGAGATCATAAATATGGGATGATTTGTGAACTATTTTTGATTTGTAGTATTAAACAAATAAGTATGTTATAACAAAAATATATAACTTTAGTGGTAATTTAAGTTATTTAGAGTAAAATATTAAGTGGTAAGAAGTTAAAGGGGACTATATTATATCAATAGAGGAGTTTATTATATCATAAAAACTCTGACTGTTGTAAATTTTGAATATGAATATACTTTTAAATTTCCCTTGATCCATATAGTTAAAGTTTATGTATATACACATAGTTCTAAAATGGGTCATGTGTTAATAATATATGGTAATGAGTGTTTAACACGAGACTTTCCAAGAGTGTTTGTAGATATTCTTTAATGAATATATCTATATGATGATTATGAGGATTTTAAATGTGAGTTTAGTTCAATATTAAGTAGAAATAAGTCTGAAGAGAAATATATAAGAAAAAATATACATGTATTAAATATCTTAAGATTTTGATATAAAAGTGATGTCTTGATTTTTTTTTTATGAATGTTCATGACTCATTGGTGTTAATAATTATATTAAAATTACACCAAAAGTAATTAAGTACAATAAATCTTATTAAATAGTTAAAATTTGTATTAATTAAAAAGTAAAATAATTAAAATTAATATATTTAAAAATGTCATTAAAATATTTTTAAGTAATTAAAATTAGTTTATAGTTAAAATACATATTTTTTATTTTATAAACGAGAACAAAGGTGGTATATTTTTATAATTTGAAATTAAATCAAGTAATAACAGGTGATATTCCAATGTCTTTATATAAAATGAACAGATTTTAATTTTAGTTTCTATGAAATATTTTTTATTTTTATTCCTCAAAAGTTTGAATTACTATTTTTTCTTGTAAGATTTATTTTAAGGTAAATAAAGTAATATATTCTTTAAGATCAAATTTTTTATACCTCTTGTTGACTTTATACCATGATGCTAAACAGCGTTATTACCCATACCATGTGCTTAACAGCGTTATTAGCCGAGATAATGACTTTTGTTGCATTCATTAAACACTTGTACTGATATCAACATAAAAAACACATTTGCATAACTTAAAATAAAAGAAATAACATTTATAGAAACTAACATAAAATTGACATGTTTACGAGAACTAAAGTAAAAAATAAGATATCTACAAACACTAAAATATTTCTAAATATGTTATTTTTAATCCTTATAGATATATTTTTCACTATTTTTATTTAATCATCATATATTTTTAATATTTATAAATATATATATTTTAATTTATTTTCTATAAATAACATAATGTTGTAACACTTTAATTGTTTCATTATTTATTAACTTGACATTTACAATTAATGGAAAAAATATATTTTCCAAACCCTAAATTTATCTCTATTTGTCAAACCATTAATAAGTTCAATAATTTTATCACTGTCTACTATAAGATCCAAAACAGGGTACGATGTCCAAATTAATAGCTAAAAACAAGCAGCAGGAACAACCGGAACAAAATCTAAACCAAAAACCATTTTTTTTCTTATCCGAAATAAGATTTTGATGGTGTAACTTGGTCAAAAGTTCATCATTTAAGGAGACAGAGAACAACAAAACCTTTATTAGAAACAAGTACTACAGGGAGAGGTGTTTATACCCAACACATTTTCTAAGAATATTTTCACCAAATTTAAGAAATCAGACCCAAATATTTTAAGGATGAATTTGATATGTTTTCAATATAGTTCGAATACAGTTTTACTTTAAATATCTTAAAAAATTATAATTTAAAATAGTTTTATATGAATGGTACAACATTTTTATGTAACATGATAATATATTTATTATTCATTTAAAAAAATGTATATATTCTAATATATCTTAATTGTAGTTTTATAATTATGTAATTCAGTGATTAATATATTTTATTAACAAAACAAATGGATTCTATCTATCTATCTATCATATTTGTGGCATCTTAATTAATATAAGATTTTGTTTGGATAAATTCTAAGAAGTTTTAAAAAAATATACAAAAATATAAAAATATTTTTTTCATAAATTAAAAAAATTATATAAGAAAATTTCTACAAAATTAAATTATATATGTTCTCTTAAAAAAGCTAACTTTTTTTAGAAGTTCTTATAGAGAAATTCATTCAAAAGTATCTTGATTATAAGGTCACAATCTCCTATTAGACAGAGACAGAGACAAACTTTTGTACCAATCCTATGAACAACCTTAACACTAGGCACTATACACTCAATGTTTTGATTAATTTTCTGTGACTGAAAGGTGGTGAGAAAGAACACAGCTGGGGCTGGAAGTGTTCATCTGATTGGGTGAATTTGTAGTGTATCATTGCAATATGCAAGCACAGTTGATGGAGAAAACCCCACAAGAAGTGAAAATGGTGAAGGAACACACAATAATATGGGCACATACATAATGTACATATCAACGGGATTTGTTGTCTAGGTGGTTGAGTTCAGCAGAGTCATGTGATGTTTGAATCCTTACAAAAAACTCCCATGTGATCAGCTACCCTGGTTATGGCTGTCCACATCAATCCACTGCATAATTTAATTCCCCTCTTTCATTCATGCACACCCTTTTATTTATATATATATATATATATGTATGTATTAACAAAAAGGGATACCAAAAGCACTTTGAGCCTTGATTGTTCTAATAACAAGGAAGTTTGATTTTCATGTTAAACATAGAGTGGTGACAAAAGGGATTATATGAATAGAGTTTGTAGAGAAATTAGGTAGAAATTTATGTGCCCATAAAAAGAAAAGTAGAAGTTTAGGTTTGATGAGAATTTGTAGAAACCCTAGATACTGATATAATATGGATTTTATTCTCACAAAAAATAAAGTAACATGCATATTTAAACCTTTTCTCCTTAATTATTTGAAGTGATTCATGTTGCGAATCAAATCACAGTTTCCAATCATGCATGTGATCTAATGATTTAACTCCAATTATTTGATGGGAATAATACACACTCCAAAGATCTATATATACTTAAGTGTTGACTCTAATTTTATGTAAACTGAACTTAGGTTTCAGTTAATTATAACTAAAATAAAATAAAATAAAAGTGTTGGGATTGTTTTCTTCAATATTTAGTTGTAGACATTTTGTATATATGTATTATACTGTGATGATACACTATACAAATAGCTTTGATAAAAAATTATATGAAGAATGAAACATATGTTTAACTCCAATTCTATTAATATTATTTCAGATATATGATAAATGCTGTTTATAATTAATTATTATTTTTAACGATATGTAAGACTAATATTATAGTTAAAAACGTATATTATTGATATATTGTTTTTCAATTCATTATAAATTATTTATGGATATGACATGAATGATATCATTTAACTAGATTGGCTCGTCTTTGATACTGAAAATATCATTTCTTTTATTGTAAGATAATGACTTGTGAACGAAAAGAAGGAAATTAAGAGTGAAAGTTCATAGGAATAGGTTTTCAGTTTGTGTTTGTAGTTTATTGGTAGGGGTGTATATCTAATAATTAAATTTTCTGTCAAACGAATTATTATACTTTCTGCGCCGAAAAGGGTGTATATCTAATAATTAATTTTTTAATTATATTTATTGTTTTTATTATAGAAAAAAAGATGCCATAATTAATTTGTTTTCATTGGTATAAACAAAAGAAATTATCAAAAACAGGATAAAGTTGAGATGAACCAAGTAAGCTTGTCATAAAACTTTTAACTGATACATTACAAACTCATCACATTTTACTTTCGCGAATTTAAATTGGTTCAATATATTACCTCACACATGTTTCTTTTGAAAAACTATTTTACCTGGGTATGATATCACTGTCATGATCAAAACTCATTTTAATATTTTTTAGTTGGTTTTGCTATTAATAATATCTAATTTAAACAGATAAGAGTAGAAAAAGATTTACTTAACGTGTTTTTATATTAATTTATCTTAAAACTTAGATTATGTTTAATTTTTTTCAATACAATTAAGATTTATAGGACAATTGTTGTAAAATATAAAATAAGTTTTTTTTTAATTCAACTGATTTTAAGTATTACTTAGACTACTCTAAACTAAACACGAAATATTCTTTGAATTCAATCATTTCAAATTAAATATTAAATATTTTTTAAATATTAATTATTTCTAACTAATCTGAGAATTTTCTTGAACTTAGTCAGACTAAATACTTTTTTTATATAAAATAGTGTGATCTAAATTATCATATTTTTTTTAACTAAAAGAGCATAATCCTTTAGCTTTAATTTGTAAGCAAATAGTATTGAATGCATTAGCAACCTTAAAAAGTATTTTTAATCTTATATTTATTTTAAAATTGTGTTCTTTTAACTAGAAAATTTGTCAACCTTATCAACTAAAAAGAAAGATGGACTAACTATTACTAAGTGACTAAGTCCACTTGTAAAGATTCTTTTAATCTTATTATTTTCACCGGCAACACAAAAAACTCACATGTCAAATCTACATGTCTTATCATAATTTATCATGATCACCTGAAATATATTGAAATTTTCAAGCTATAAGACAAAATTTTCATTATCAATACATACAATCATTTTAACCTAACATATACTTCAAAGTTATTTGTCTATGTTCACCAATTTGAATATATTCATCTATACTATCAGCACGTAATTTGTATGTTAGTATACAAATTATAATAATAAATTTTTGTAATGTGAAATATCTAATTAGATACATCGAGTCTTTAGAAATACTCACAATGTGAAAATAATACAATCAATAATAACACTATAAAAGTTAAATCAATTCTAACCCCAATTCCAATTCTAATATCATCCACGTAATATAATTATGATCAAATAAAATACATAATAAAAAATTAATTATAACCAATACTAACATAGAGGATGAGCGGTGATAGATGACTCATCTGTTATATATAGTCAGTTTTATTCACACAAAGGTTAGAGCTTATCTAATGGAGTTTTTGACGAAAGCAGTAAAGCAAAAATAACGTAATTGAAACGAAGCAATCAATGAAAACACAAGGAAAAAAAAGAAGAACATTTTAAGTAAAGACGTCAACCTAAATGAGAAAGAAAACTGTTCAATAATAATAATAATTATATATTGATAAATAACAATAATCATACAAATGACTATTATGGTTGGTTGAATGTCGATGCGACAACCTTGTTAATATAATCATTATTTAAATGTTATAAATACAATTGTAACGCTCATTATCTCAATTTATCTTAAAAAGTATCTCAATTATAAATTCATGTATAATCGATATGTTTATCCTAATTTGATTTTTTATGATATAATTATGAGAGAGATTAAATCTCAATTTTCATGTATCAATCTTAATTTCACATAGACTTTTTAACTGCACATTTATTGTTTCACTTTCATCAATTTTTATTTTTTATTTTTTGCAAATTTTATTAATATGTTAAATTGCTAAGATAGTAATAATGAATTATTTTATTGTTTCAATTATCAACTTCCTATCCCTGAGACTCATTGCCTCTGCCATTGTCAAAATCATTTATATATATATATATATAT
>Ga0099824_1006045_pt1 | contig 16795 bp, 18 predicted proteins | sample SiratrowhiteBW_FD_76837 | JGI IMG/M metagenome (GOLD analysis project Ga0099824, IMG submission 76837) | Root nodule microbial communities of legume samples collected from California, USA - Siratro white BW | ecosystem: Host-associated > Plants > Roots > Nodule | place: USA: California... | reverse complement strand
TCCCACACCTACTTCCCGAAATCATGGCGATGTCCCCTGTTTTGAAACTGTGAAAGTCACGACTTGAGGTAATTCTTGAGGATCGACGCTCCCATTGTGTATTTCGGGTCGACCATGTTGCCGAGCCGCATCCGGCCGGCCTGGCTGAGCAGCATGTACGCGTCGATTTCGTCGAAGCCATAGTCGGCGCTCATCCAGCGCACGAGCTCGCGATAGGCGATGCGGGCTGCATCCTCGAGCGGGCGCGCGCTGCCGATCGTCATGATGAAGTCGCAGGTCTCGAGCCGCGGCCAGGCGAAGCTCCAGTTCTTGATCAGATCGATCTGGAGCGTCACGGTCGCGCGCTGCTCGAGCGCAACGCCGGAGAGCTCGCCGTCGCCCTGCGTCGCATGGCAATCTCCGACATAGAGCAGCCCGCCTTCGGTGTGCACCGGCAGATACAGAATGGCCCCGGGTGCAACATCCGGCAGATCCATGTTGCCGCCGTGGTAATCGGGCTGCAGCGAGGAGATCGCCTCGATCTCGGGCGACACGCCGATCGTCCCGATGAAAGGCTCATAGGGAAGCGTGATCTTGTCGTTCCAGCGCACGCCGTTGCGGTCGACGTGCAGCTTCCTCACGCGCTCGGGCAGCGGCGGATTGAGCATGGCCGTGGAGGCGGTCCCGACCAGGCCGCCGAACTCCGGGATGATGCAGGTCGTTCCGGCCGGCTGCGCGCCGCGCGTCTCGACGTCGCGGATATAGACAGCAAGGCAATCACCCTTCCTGGCACCGTTCACCGCGATCGGCCCGCATTGCGGATTGAGGTATGGGAAATTGAGCTTGGCGGTGGGGCTGTCGCTCTCGCTGGTCAACACACCGCCGAAAGCGTCCTCGGTCTCAACGACCACCACGCCGCCAGGATCGATCGACAGCGTCGGCTTCGCGTAAGGACCGTAAACGTAGTGGAAGCCGCCCTGCTGCTCGATCGTCAAGCTATGGGTCGCGCCCACCGCAGCCTTGGCGAGCGCCCGCTTCGCCATGATCGAATTCTTCAACCAGTCTTCAGACATGCGAACGGCTCCTCGATTCAGATCGCGGGGTGGCGCTTGTGCCAATCGGTGACACGCTGGAACGCATCTCCTGCGCGCACCAGGCTTGCTTCGCCGAAGTGAGGTGCGACGAACTGGAAGGCGATCGGACAGCCGTTCGGCGCGAAACCGCCTGGCAGTGTCACGGTCGGACTTCCGGTCATGTCGAACGGACAGGTGAAGCGGAGCAGTCCGGTGATCAGAGACGGCTCCTCGCCGAGCGTTGCCATCTTGGCGAGCGTGGGTGCGGCGAAGCCCTGGGCCGGAACGGCGATCAGATCGACCGTCTCGAACAGCAGCCGCACCGCGCCGCGAAACGCTTCGCGCCGCAGCACGATCTTCTGATAGTCCATGCCGGACTGCTGCCGGCCGAGATCGAGCAAGCCGGCAAGCGCGGGGCCATATTCGTCCTTGCGCGCGGGATAGGTCTCCTCATGCGCAACGGCCACCTCGATGCCGCACAGCGGGAACCAATCCTCGATCACGGCCGTGGCATCAGGAAACGTGATGTCCTTGATCGTGGCACCGAGATCGGCGGCGACGCGCAGGCCGTCGGTGAGCACCTTGCTCGCGGCATCATCGGTGCCCTCGTTGGTCCAACGCCGATCGACACCGATCGTCAGGCCGCGCAGATCACCGGACAGGCCGGCGAGATAGTCCGGCACGGGCAACGGCACCGATGTCGTATCCTTCGGGTCCTGGCCAGCGATCACGGCAAGCATCGCACCGCAATCGACCGCGTTGCGCGCCATTGGCCCGATGTGATCCAGGGTGGCCGCGAGCTCGAACGCGCCATAGCGACTGACCCGCCCCCAGGTGGGCTTCAGCCCCGTGATGCCGTTGGAAGCCGAGGGAAAGCGGATCGAACCGCCGGTGTCGGTGCCGAGCGATCCGAAGCAGAGGCCCGCCGCGGTCGCGACGCCCGAGCCGCTCGAGGATGCCCCCGACCAGAGATCCGCGTTCCACGGATTCTTCGGCGGATCGATCTTCGGGTGATGGTCGGCATAGGCGCCTTCGGTCTGCTGCAACTTGCCCAGGATGATCGCACCGGCGTCCTTCAGCCGCGCAACCACTGTGGCGTCCTCGCTGGGACGGAAGTCGCGATGGATCATCATGCCGTGCGCCGCCGGTGCGCCCTTCACCCAGCAGAGATCCTTGACCGCGATCGGCACGCCATGCAGCGGCCCCCTGATCGTGCCGGATGCAATCTCCTTCTCGGCGGCGGCCGCTTGTGCGAGCGCCGCATCGGCCATCAGGTAAGCGTAGCTCTTGAGCTTGCCGTCGAGGCGCTCGATCCGTTCGAGCATCGCCTTGGTCACTTCGACCGGCGACAGCTTCCTGGCCTGGATTTGCTGCCCCACCTCGATCAGTCCGAGATAGTGAAGATCTGTCGTCGGCATCGCCTTCATCCCCCGCGCTTGACGCGACGCAAGCGCAGTCCAATCGCCGCGCATGCGCCTCCGGCTTGGCGACACGGATGCGTCGCCAATTTTCTTGACGGCAAAAGAAAAAAGCCACCCGCCCCTCCGAAACGAGGTGACGAATGGCTCTAATGCCGCGGCTATGATCTATCGCATGGACTCAAAGCCGAACGCAGCACGGTGTGCGAGGATCAGGACGTCATCGGCCAGATCGACGCACGCAAGGTTCGACAGGAAGCCCGGTAGCAGAAAACTCTAAGGAAGTGTCCGGCGCATTGTCAACGAGGCTGGCTGCACAAATTTCACGAAGTGCATGCGCAGCAAATCGGCAAGACCTCTTGCGCCGATATCGGCGATGATGATCTGCTCAACACGTTGCACCGCCGAAAGTCGCCGATGACGAAGCCGTCCATACCAGTTGGCATCATATGCTCGCAGCACGGGCCCTATCAGGCGATGGGACGCGAGTTGCTCAAGAGCGCGCCGATGGCCGTCGACGAAATCAACAACGAGAGTGACTTCGACTTCTCGCTCACTCCTCATGTGCGCGATCCTCGCGGCATCGTTTCGGAGTATCACAGCGCTTGCGACGACCTCATTCGCAACGTCGGCGTCGAGCACATTGTCGGCTGCTATACCTCGGCATCGCGCAAGCAGGTGCTGCCGATCGTCGAGCGCACCGACCGCCTGCTCTGGCACCCGGCTCGCTACGAGGGGTTCGAATGTTCAGATAACGTCATCTATGTCGGCGCATCGCCGAACCACAACGTGCTCCCGCTCGTGCGCTACGTGCTCGACAACGTCACGCGGCATCTCTTCTGCGTCGGCTCCAACTATGTGTGGACCTGGGAAACCAATCGCGTGACACGCGAGCTGGTGACGGCGGCGCAGGGCAGCATCCTTGCCGAGCGACTGCTCGAGCTCGGCGAAAGCACGGTCGACCACATTGTCGACGAGATCGTGCGCCGCAAGCCGCCGGCGGTCTTCAACACACTGGTCGGCAGCTCGAGCTACGACTTTATCCGCGCCTTCCACGCCGCGACGACAAGCGCAGGCCTCAACATCCCGATGTTGAGCTGCAGCCTGTGCGAACCCGAGCTCAAGGTCGTGGGACCGGCATCGGCCGGCTGCATCCCGTCGTCGGCCTATTTCGAAAGCATCCGCCTGCCCGAGAACCGCGCCTTCGTCGCGCGCTGGAAGGCGCGCTATGGCGATGCCAGCAGCCCCTGCGTCGACGGACAATCCACCTATGTCGCGGTTTACCTGCTGGCGCGCGCGCTGCAACGGGCCGGGACATCGAACATCGCCGAAGTGCGGCGTGCCGCGGCCGGCCTTCGCTACAATTCGCCGCAAGGACCGGTCTGGATCGATGGCGCCAACAACCACTGCGTCCTGACGCCGCGGCTCGCGGTTTCCAATGCCGAAGGACAGTTTGACATCTTCTGGGAAGCTGATGCTCCGGTTAAGCCGGATCCCTATCTGACGCAGCTCGACGTCGCCGTCAGTCCCGCGCGGGAGACCGCAAGGGACGGAGCGTCGCCGAACGCGCCGCATTTACGGGTTGTGAAATGAGCAAGCCGTCTTCATTTTCGTTGCGCGGACGCAAGGCGCTGGTTGCCATCAAGGACGAGCGCGACGCCTCCATCGTCAGACGTCAGTTCGATCGCCTCGGGATCGACACGCTGCCATGGGAGCCCGGCGGCACCATCGACGGCGGTGCGGACGTGGTGCTCATCGACGACGAATTCCTGCCGCTGACCGCGCCGTCGCAGCGCGTGGTCCTCGGACGATGCCCGGTGATCGCCCTGCTCGGTACGGAGACGCCGAGCCGCCTGAAGCTGGTGCTCGAGCTCGATCCCGCCTCGTTTCTCGTCAAGCCGCTGCGCTCGGCCGGCATCTATGCCGCCCTCGTGATGGCGTTCGAGCGCAACGAGCGCACCAGCGAGCTCAAGCAGCAGGTCGCCAAGCTGGAGCAGCGCCTTCGCTCGCGCCGCGTCGTGCTCGCCGCCGTCCTTCAGATCATGCACTCGCATGCCATCGCCGAACCGGCCGCCTTCGCTCTGATCCGGCGCGCCGCCATGGAGCAGCGCAAGACCATCGAGGAGCTCTCAGCGGAGGTCACGGCCAGAGGCTACCTGCCTCGGGCCGGCTAGACCGATCCGCCGGCGCGACCACCGACCTCGCCGAAAGGTGGTGCAAGGTACGCAGCAACGCGGCTCGCTTCGGCCACTGGGGTGACCTTCAATCTGCTATCGGCGATGCGTTCGCGGTTCGCACCGGGTCCTCGCGATCGAAAGCAATCGCGTTGCTGTCGAGCACGATGGATGCACGGCCCGATCCAAATTTCCGTCGACGGAATCGCGTTGCCTTTCGTCGGCGAAATCGAAGACTCGTTGGGGATTCTTTTCGGGATTCCGAGGGCGCCCTGAAGTGCACCCTGAACTTTAGTCTTCAAACAAAATGGCCTCTAAGCCATTGATTTCATTGGAGCGGGTGAAGGGAATCGAACCCTCGTATTCAGCTTGGCAGGCTGCTGCTCTACCATTGAGCTACACCCGCGTTGCGCGATCACCTACCACGGCCGGGCGCTCGCCTCAACTCTTCCGGCTGCGCCATCATTCGCTGTGAAAGGCCTTGATTTGCTCACAATCCGTCCCGTCCCGCGCTCAGCGGAGACATGCCGCCGCCTTAACAGAGGCGGATTCGGTGCCTATATTCGCGGTCCCATCAACAACGAAAGGAGGTGATCCAGTGTCTTGTCTCAAGCGCTGTCACCTCGCTGGGATCGCCCGCTAGGCTTGGATCAATCAGCCTGGCATCGGGGCGCTCTCAGCCCTGGACCAGCGAGACAACAACAAACCGGGGCGCGACGGGAGTGATCCCGCCGCGCCTTTTGCTGTACCGATCCGTCGGTTCGTGGGCTGATACGTCCGCCAGACAAAATTGTCGGTTCGGGCCGCGCTGGAACGTCCTCCGTCCAGCCGCCCCAACATAAGGAGAGCGATCGATGCTTTATGCCATCCTGGCCTATCATGTCGAAGCCGAGGTCAAATCATGGACCGCCGCCGAGGACGCATCCGTGATGACCGGCCTGCGCGAGGTCCATGAACGGCTCAAGGGCCGGCTCGGTCCCGCAGCACGGCTCGGCGACACCAACAAGGCGCGCACGCTGCGCGGCCCCGGCCAGGGGATGGTGATCGACGGTCCGTTCGCCGAGACCAAGGAGCAGTTGCTCGGGTTCTACGTGATCGATTGCGCCGACGAGGACGCCGCCATCGCGGCTGCGCGCGACTTGCGCCGGGTCAATCCGTCGGCGGTCTACGAAATCCGCCCGGTCAAGCTCTATCTGCCGGGCGCGCCCTTTCCGGAGACGGCCGGTCCGAGCGACGCCTGAACCGCGGATGGCGAGGAGCCGATCAGCGATGGCTGGACCGGCTCGGCACCTTCGGGAGCTTGCTGGCGTCGAACTTCGGCGCTGGCGCAGGCGCTTTCGGCTCTGCCGGCATGCCTTCGCTTGGGATCAGCGTCGCTGTGAACGTCACACCAGGCACCTGATCTGCGATCCCGGCGCACGTCGCGATCGCGCCCGCCGACAAGCCCTCGAGCCTCAGCACGAGATCGTCGACGCCGAACACCGTCGCGTGGCCCTCAGTATGCCGCCTGGTGGCGACGACGGCGGAGAAGCGATCGCCGGCGACTTCGTAGGTGCCGCTATAGAGCATGATGCTGTCGCGGCCCCACAGCTTGCCGTCGGCGAAATGAACGATTCCGGTACCTTCGCCGAGCGGCGTCCTGAACCAGGCCGCGTAGGTGCCGTCCTTGAGCATGGAGGTGTCTCCGCTCTCGCGCGTTCGCGCCGCCGATCTGTGCACCCTTGGGTTAACAAGGTGTGAAGGACGGCGGAACGGCCGGGATCGCGCTATTGACCGTCGATCTGCCGTCCCATGATGGCAATCGACTTCTGATAGACCTGCGCCGCGTTCCAGGCCTCGATCGCCGCGAAATTGGGCTCGCCGGGCTGATAGCCCGCGCCGGCGCGCCAGCCATGAGCCCTGAAGAAATTCGCGGTCGAGTTCAGCGCATTGGCCGCGACGTCGAGATTGCCGGTGCCGTAGGCCAGGATGTTCTTCGGCATGAACTGGGTCTGGCCGACCTCGCCATGCATCGAGCCGCGCTGGTTCGGCGAGATCGCGCCGCGGTCGACCAACTTCAGCGCGGCATAGAGCTGGTCGGTGAAGAACTCCGGACGGCGGCAGTCATAGGCAAGCGTCGCGATCGACGACAACATGTTCTGGTTGCCGCGCTGGCTGCCGAAGCCGGTCTCCATGCCCCAAATCGCAATCAGCGGCCCGGGCGGCACGCCGTAGCGCTGCTGGATCTGCGCGAACAGCGCCGCATGCGACTGCTTGAGCGAGCGGCCGCGGGCCACGATGGTCGCAGCGCCGCGCTTGGCCATGAACTGCTCGAGCGATAGGCCGAAGCTGCGCTGGCCGCGATCGGCGGCGATGGTCGCGCTGGCATAGTTGGTCTGCATCAACGCGCCAATCGCGGTGGGGCCGATGCCCTTGGCCCTCGCCTCGCCGGAAAACTCGCGCTTCCAGTTCTCGAAGCCGCCCGGTCCGTTGCCGCACTGGGCAGCATTGGCCTGCGCACCGAGCGACGCGACGATCGCGATGGCGACGAGCGCCGATGTCACAAGCTGACTGCCCCTGATCATTCAACGTCCTCCATAGCGGGCCCGTGGCCTCCGGCCGGCGCAAACGATGGCCGAAGATATATGACCGGCCGATGAACGGTCGGCGCGGCATCTTACGATATGGCGGGGCAGTGGGATTGACCATCCCAGTCAAGGGCGCCGAGCCGAGGCATTTGGCCCCGGCGCCGGGATGCGCGGCACGATGGTCTGGAGCGCTTTCCGGCTCGCGTCAAAACGCGTCAAGACTGATTCCAGAGCCTCGGCTTTGATTCAATCAGAATCGAAATTGCTTCAGTCGGGAGAGACGAGCAGCCAGGCCAGGTATCCGTAATAGGCTGTCACGGCCAGCGCCAGCACAACGGCGCAGCCGGCAATGACATCCACGATCATGCGAGATTTCGCGTCGTTCACGACAGCAACCCGCCCATGTTCGCGACGATGGAATAACGCGGCGCTCAGACCGCCTCGCCCTGCTCCATCGCGAGCTCGGCGCGCAGATTATCCAGGTCGCGATAGATCGAGGCTACGGCCAGCACGCGTCCTTTTTTCTTGTAGCGCAGCAGGCAGTCCCTGCCCTTGATGTCGCCGTCGACGGCGATCTCATCCCAGGATTCCGCGTGCCCGACATAGTTGATCGGCACGTCGTAGTGCTGGCTCCAAAAAAACGGCACGGCATCGAAGGCATCGTTCCGGCCGAGCATGTTGCGCGCGGCGGTCTGCCCCTGTCGCTCGGCGACCACCCAGTGCTCGACGCGGATGCTTTCGCCTGAATGGCGATCAGGCCAGCGCGCGATATCGCCGGCGGCGTAGATGCCGGGCGCGCTGGTCTCAAGATACGCGTTCACGGCGACGCCGCGATCGAGCGCGAGCCCGGCCTGCTCGGCCAGCGTCAGCCGCGGGCGCACGCCGACGCCGACCACGACCAGCTCGGCTTCCAGCGTCCCGCCACTCTTCAGGCTGGCGCGATGCCCATTAATCGCAGTGACGGTGTCGCCGAGATGGAAGATCACGCCGTGCTCCTCGTGCATCGCACGTACGAAGTCGCCCATGTCTGGACCTAGGATGCGCTCCATCGGACGGGCCTCGGGTGCCACGACATGAACTTCGAGGCCGCGCGTACGCAACGCGGCGGCGGCCTCCAGCCCGATAAAGCTTGCGCCGATCACGATCACGCGCCGCGCTGTCTTTGCTGCCGCGATGATGGCACGGCTGTCGGCGAGCGTGCGCAGCGTGTAGACGTGCGGCTGATCGGCGCCCGGGATCGGCAGCCGCACCGGCCCGGCGCCGGTCGCGAGGAGCAATCGATCGTAGGGAATGGCCTTGCCGTCACTAAGCAAGACCCGGCTCGCCTTGCTGTCGATCGCGGTCACCTCGGTCTTGAGCTGAAGCTCGATCCTGGCCTTCGGGTAGAATTGGTCCGGTCGCAACGGCACCCAGTCCTCCGGCGCGCAGCCGGCGAGATAGTCCTTCGACAGGTGCGGCCGGTCGACCGGCGATGCCGTGTCGCTGCTCAGCATCGTGATCGCGCCGTCAAACCCTTCGCGCCTCAGCATCTCCGCAGCGGCGAAGCCAGCCGCACCGCCGCCGACAATCACGATCCGCTTCGGCGCGCCGGCCGGAAGCTTTTGCGAAGCCTGATGCGGCTCCTGCCGGGTATGGACGACGACGCGGTCGCCGTCCCGCTCGACGTTCCAGACCGACAGCGGCGACAGCGCGGGCGCCCGGATCGCCTCGCCGCTGCGCAGGTCGAAGCAGGCATGATGCCAGGGGCAGCGGGCGCTGTCGCCGACCACGAGCCCGTCCGCAAGCGGACCGTTATAGTGACTGCAATGTGCATCGATCGCGAAGATCTGCCCATCCTTTCGCACCAGCAGAATCTCGTCATCGCCGACGTGGCCGACCAGCATATCGTTCTCAAAGTCACCCAGCGCGACGCCTTGCGCGAGGTCCGGGCCAGCGGGTCCGCTGCTCTGTTCGGCCATCGGTGCGTCCTCCATGACGAGAAGCAAAATCAAAGCGCGCGGACGCAATTGGTTCCATCGCGACGGCCCTGGCAGGACGCTTGACATTGCCATTAATGACAAGGTGCTAAGCCTGCCGTCGACAGGAATTTGCAATGAGAATTCAGGATGCGGCGCGTCACCTCGGCGTCAGTGCGCGCACGCTTCGGCACTATGAAGCGGCGGGCCTGATCGTGCCGCGCCGGACCTCGAACGGCTACCGAAGCTACTCCGCATCGGAGATCGAGCGGGCCGCATGGGTGCGAGACCTGATCGCCTCCGGCTTCTCGACGCGCGAACTCCGCAATCTCCTGACCGCGCTTGAAGACGGCCGGCGCACCCCAGGCGTGAGTTGCTCCGCAGTGATGCAGGACAAGCTCGACCAGATCGACCGGGCGATCACGGCGCTCCGCAAGCGGCGGCGTGCCCTGTCGGCTCGGCTGGCCGGAGCGAAGCCGCAGCAACAGATGAGGACACGGCAATGAAGATACTCAATATCCTGGCGCGCCGTTACCTGCCGCTGGAGGCACTGGACGACACGGTCGCCTTCTACGAAGGCTTGATCGGTCAAGCGGCGCGTCTTCGCTTCGACTATCCGGAATATGATCTCAGGCTCGCGCAGGTCGCCTCGATCCTGTTCATCGCGGGCACGGCGCAGAGCCTCAAGCGATTTACGGCCACACACCTGACGGTCCTGGTCGACGACATCGATGCGTTCGCCACCCATCTCCCCGGCGTCGGCGCCACCGTGTTGGAAGCGCCCAAGCCGGTGCCGACGGGCCGAAGCATGCTGGTATTGCATCCGGACCAGACCCGCGTCGAATATGTCGAGCATCGCAACAGGCATCCGGCGGACGTGTTGCCGTGATGGCGGCCAGCCGCGATCGCAAAGGCGGAGCGCGAGGCACCCCGCTGAGAACGATCAACCGCTCGCGTTAGTCAGCGGAAGCGGTTGGCCAACGCGACCGGGTCTTGTCGAGCGCGCACGCTCGTCTTCGCCAACGCTGCATCGTTCGCGCCGTTGAGATCATCATGACGCCAGAACAAACGGCTCATATCTCAACCGGTATGCATCGATCGCGGCGTTGGACAGAAGCAGGCGGCGCCTCTCGCCTCCGCGCATCATGCGATCGATCGTGCCCAACAGGAAATGGGCCGCCGCGAGGGGGTCGCCAAGATCGCCTGACCGTTCAAGAACGTTCCAAGCGATTTCAAAGGATTGTTCACGTAACTCACTGTCGGTCATGCGGACCAACGTGCCCACGGGACCGGCGTTCCTAGGCCCTGATCTCCCTCCGGCTGCAGCGTTCCAGGTCCCGCCGGCCTCGGGTCATTCGGCTTTGCTGGCCGTGGTGCTCGCCGCGATCTCGGTTTCGACCGCAGCCGCGAGCTCCGATAGGTGCTCCGCCAACATGGTGAAGAGCCGGCGCTTGCGGGGATCCGTCGCGAGGTCTCTGATCAGGGCGCACTCCGCGGCATCAGCGCGGAGCTTCTCCAGATGCGCCACCATGTCCTTCATGCTTCGCCCCCGTTGTTTACCCCGGCTCCGATCTCGATAGCGTATTCAGCGGCACAGCCCGTCGACAATAACCCACGTTAGTGTTTGGAGAGCCTCGCCAATTGGTAGCTTAGCTCAGATCTTTGCATCGTGAGAACGCCCGATCAGGACGTCCTGGGCTGAAGCAAGCCCGTCCCCTAACCGCGCGGTCCCCAGAGAATGATCGCTGCGCCGATCAGGCAGACGCAAGCACCTGCGATATCCCATCGATCAGGACGCGAGCTCTCGATGATCCACAGCCACACCAGCGACGCAACGATGTAGATCCCGCCATAGGTGGCATAGGCCCGACCGGCGGCGTCGCTCTCAACCAAGGTCAATAGATAGGCAAACGCGGCAAGCGAAAGCAAACCAGGAAACGCCCACCAGATGGGCTTTCCCAACCGCAGCCAGCCCCAGAATGCAAAACAACCCGCGATCTCCGCGATGGCGGCGGCAACGTAAACGACACCAGTCTTCATGCCGCCGGACGTCTTTCATGGAATCCGCCGGCGATCAAGGCAGCGATCAATCGTCGCACCATCGCGCTGAGCGCGCTGATGCGCGACCGCCAGTCTTCGCGAAGTTCGATATGCAAGACGCCGGATGGTTCGGCGCAGCGTCTTGTCTGAAGCAGCCTCGCCTTAGAGCATTTTCGGTTCTGATTGAATCAGAACCGAAGCTCTAGATTCTTGTTTTGACGCGTTTTCTTCACGCGAACCGGTATCCACTTCGCTCGAAAACGCTCTAGTGAATGAAATAGACACCTGCGATCGCCATCGCGACAAGCACGACGCCACCGGCGACGGCTATGGCAAGACAAACACGGGCTGGGATGGAATAGGATTCGAAACGGGGCTGTTCGATCACGACACTTCTCCCCTGCTGTGCGGGCGGAAGCGCAACCGGCCTCTCAGCCACCGACGCTTACGGAGTGAGCGCGCGCCGGGGACACAGGCAAAGTAGCTCAGACGACCTTCGTTCGAAAGGGAAAATGCACCGACGCGTGGGTACCGACGGCATCGCCGCGACGGGAAGCAGCGCGGCTGCGCTGAATAATCTTTGAGCATGACCTCCGCGTAAGCGCGTTTCGCATTCGTCGTGAGGGAAAGCCGGTTTTCCCTTCCCGATATGCTTCAAGCGGCTAACGTAGAAGCGAAACGACCGATCGAAATCGATTTGGATTGACAGAATGGCCGCCGACGCCCTCGAGCAATAAAGGCGCACCATCCGTGGGATGGCTAGCATTTACTGAGGCGGCATCAGTCCCGGCGACGACAGCCATTCGCTGATGTGAGCGGCGGTGTCGGCCTGCCGCGCCTTCATCAACAGGCGTTCTTGCTCAATGCCGGGAGGCAGTGTCTTTGCCTCTTCACGCAAGCTCTTGGCCTCTTCGGTTAGACGGTGCTCGAGGGAGTGAACCTGTTTGACGCGGCGACGCTTCTGCATGCGCTGCTCCATTCCGTTAGAGGGGCGAGCGCGCCATTGCGTCCACTCGCCGAATGCCGGGATGATGCGCGGCGACGAACATTAACTTTTTGAACGGATGCCCAGTTCCACCTGACGGGTGGAACTCTGTTCACGGCCGGAGAACTACGGAAGTATGGCTTACTATTTTTCGCGCGCTTGGCCTCGATTCCGGATCAGCGCTTGCCTCTCGCTAGCCGCCCTATTGCGGTCGCTACGGCAGATCGCCTCTCCTGATCGGACCGACGGTTTGCGGCCGGTTGAGGAAGAATTCGCGGTTGCCGAGCGCCGCCTCCGCATATTGATCGATCGTCACGATGATCGCCTGGACATGCTGGAAGCACCACCCCTCCCGCGTCGCCCGGTGCCGGACCTCCGCCAGCGCCTTGATCCACGGCGAATGCTCATCGCTGTCGTGGAAGTAGCGAAGCGGCTCTCTCATGTTTCCTCCGGCTGATCATGTCGTCCAATTGCGCGCGCTTGCGCGACAGCAGGAGCTGCGCGGCTGCGCTGTCGAGCCCGGCCTGCCTGAGCTGATCCACGGTCGAGCCAGCTCGCGCAGTTCCGCCCGAAGTCTCAGCAGTTCGAGCCCGTCATCGCGCACGCTGTTCGCCGAAGACCGGGCGGCGGTTCACGAGGGGCACGACAACTGGCTTCTGCGCGCGAGGCCGACGTGAGGCGAAGCACACCAGGATCGGCTCGTTGTCGCCCAGCACGGTGCGCTCCTCGACCAGGCGGCTCATGACGACCCGCATCTTCAGGATGTCCCCGGCCACGAAGGCGCAGTCCTCATCCCGCTTGATCTGCTCACGCATGATCGCCTCGGCCTCCAGCATGCTGATCCTCAAGGCTCTGATCTGTCTGCGAATTTCATTGATGCGATTGTCCATGGCGGCGTCTCCTCCGGGGAACGTCACCATAAGAACAAATCATGAACTTTCAGTCAATCAGCCGGAGGGTGAATTTGGTCCGCACCACCCGATGAACGAGCGCCGCGTCCTTACGAGCGACAGCACCGCGGAGGCCGAGAGCCGACAGGATGACGCGACGAAAACGAGATCGTCACAGCGCCGGCGCGAGCGGCCGACCGGACGCCGACACGTTGATGTCGAAGAAGGTCTTGAGCCCGGCAAAGGCGGTATCGGGCGTGACGATGATGTTGACAGGCACGCGTCTGAGATAAGCGGCAAACCGCCCCTTGCCTTCGAAGCGGTTGCGAAAGTCCGATCGCGCCAGATAGTCGACGAAGCGCGGCAGGATGCCGCCGGCGAGATAGAGGCCGCCGGACGCGGAGAACGTCAGCGTCAGGTTTCCGCAGACATTGCCCAGGAAGCAGCAGAACATGTCGAGCGCGGCGCGGCTGGTGGCGCAGCGCTCGGAGGCGGCCGCATGCACGATCGAGGCCGCGTCGCGCGGCGGCGCGCCGGCGCCATCGAGGGCATTGATGGCGCGATAGAGGTTCTCCAGCCCGGACCCGGACAGCGCCCGCTCGATCGAGACGTGGCCGAACTGGCTGCGCATGCGCGCGATCACCTGCTCTTCCCGTTCCGACGTTGCCGGCAGGGTGGCGTGACCGGCTTCGGTGACGATTGCCAGCGACCAGGCGCCGCGCGGCATCAGGCAGGATGCGCCGAAGCCGGTCCCCGGACCGACCACCAGCATCGGCCCGCCGGCGACCGCATCCTGTCCGCCGAGCTTGACCAAGTCGTTCGCGGTCAGCGCCGGCAGCGACCACGCCATGGCCTCGAAATCGTTGAGCAGATGCACGGCGCGGAAGCCGAACAGACGTTGCAACTCGGCGGCGTCGAATGTCCAGCGGCTGTTGGTCAGGGTGACGCGTTGGTTCTCGATCGGCCCTGCGACATCCATGATGGCGAAGCCGGTGGAGGCTCGCGCGCCCTGCTGATCCAGGAACGCCGCCATGGCATCGGCCGGGGTCTCGTAGTCGGCCACCTTCATATGCGTGGTCGGGCCAATCGTGCCCTGATCGAGGAGCGCGAACCGCGCATTGGTGCCGCCGATGTCGGCGAGCAAGACTTGATCCATCCCCGTCATTCGCGATCCGTTGTCCCTCATGATCTGCCCGCGTGGTCTCAGAGCGCGAGCCATCTCGATACCATCGCCGGACAACGACCGGAGCAGCGTCGGTCGGCCCCCGCCTTTCCGCAACACCGCCGACCTGCCAACAGTTCCATCGACTGTATCGATCGGCGCGACGATGTCAGGATGCCGCGTCTGGCGCTATGGTGAGGAGTCCGCGATGCGGCGGCCGCGGCGCCGACAAGCCGCTCGGCCGTAGGAGGCAGTGCAAATACCAACGGAAACAGCCCGCCTTCGCCCCTTGGGCTTCGGCGTGGCAGCCTTCGCTCACTTCGCTACGATGGATTTTCCCTGGCTTGCCCAGCCGAAGCTCGCGAAGCGAGCGAAGGCTGGTGGGGGAGGTAGGACTCGAACCTACGAAGTCATAAGACGGCTGATTTACAGTCAGCTCCCTTTGCCACTCGGGACACTCCCCCGTCCAACAGCGCCAGACCGGCCGCGCGAGTGGCGGCGGACCGGTCATCGAAATGACGCTGATAACCGCGCTAGCCCGGTTCGGGCGCACGGTCGGGCGCCGTTATGGGCGAAGCGACCGGTCAAAGTCAACCAAGCCTGCGCGCTATTTGCGGGTTAAATTGCCAATATTCGGGAGCCGTGACACAAGCCTCACATGAGCGATCGCTACCGCAAACCCAATTTCCGAAGCAAGGGCGGTAAGCCCTTCCAAAAAGGCCAGAAATTTGCCCGTTCGCCCGGCTGGCGGCAGCGCGAATCGGGTTCCGACGGGCCGGTGATCCTCTACGGCTGGCACACGGTGTCGGCCGCGCTCGCCAACCCGGACCGCCATATCCGGAAGCCTTACCTCACCGAGAACGCCGCCAGGCGGCTTGCCGAAGAGAACATCGACACCCGCGTCGCCCCGGAAATCGTCCGTCCCAGCGCGCTCGACCACAGGCTCACCGCCGACGCCGTGCACCAGGGCCTGCTTGCGGAGGCCGATCCTCTGCCCTCGCCCGATATCGACACGCTGGCGCAGGAGGGCATCGTGCTGGTGCTCGACCAGATCCCCGATCCGCACAATGTCGGCGCCATCATGCGCTCTGCGGCGGCCTTCGCGGTGAAGGCGATCGTCACCGCCGCCCGCCACAGCCCGGAGGCGACCGGGGTGCTGGCGAAGTCCGCTTCAGGCGCGCTCGAGCTGGTGCCGCTGGTCACCGTGCAGAACCTGGCACGCGCGCTGAACGAACTGAACGAGCGCGGCTTCCAGACCGTCGGGCTCGACAGCCAGGGCGCCGACGATCTCGGCAAGGTGGCATTGCAACAGCCGTTGGCGCTGGTGCTCGGCGCCGAAGGCAAGGGTCTGCGGCAGTTGACGCGCGAGACCTGCCGCGTCGTCGCCCGGCTCGACATGCCCGGCGAGATCAAGAGCCTCAATGTGTCGAACGCCGCGGTGCTCGCGCTCTATATCGGGGCGAGCCGGCTCGGGCTGATGTAGCAAAACGCCCGCTCGCAACATGCGACCGGGCGTCGATCTCCTGGACCCGTCGCCGGATCAGTAATAGCGGCGCAGCACGCGGTTGCCGTAGTAGCGCGGCGCGTAGCCGTAGCGGTAGCCATAGTCCGGACGGCGGTACCACGGACGGTGGTACGTGCGGTACCCATAGCCATAGTGGCGATAGCCGTAATACGGACGGCCGTAGCCCTCGCGATAATATGGCAGCGGCGCCCAGTTGCCGGGACCAGTAAAGGTCGGGCCCTGGTTCACGTAGTAGTACTGCTGCGCCGTGCCGGGATAGACCGCATCCGGGTCCGGCAGGCGTTCGACAGCGCCCCAGCCGCCGTAATAACCGCCGTAGCCGGCATAGCCGCCACAGGTGTTACAGCCGGCATAGCCGTAACCATAGCCGTTGCCGTAACCATAGCCGTAGCCATAGGTCACGACCGGCGCCGCATAGACCGGCGTGCCGCACGGGCTGAAGCCGCACGCCATCGCGGGCGCAGCGGCCATGACAGCCACGGCTGCAACCAATCCCGTAATCATTTGACGCATTACTCTCTCCTGTATGTGCTTTTCGTTGGTATCGGCTTCTTGAAGGCTATTGCGGGCTGCGCAGACGCGGCGGCCGCAGGATCGGATCCGGGCGCGAGCCGTTGAACTGCGGCGCATAGATCACCGGCGGCGGATCGACGGGGACATTGGACTGCGCCGGCAGCGGCGCCGATTGCGCCGACCATGACTGGTGATAGCTCTCGGCCGGCTGCGGCAGGCGGCGGTTCGCCGGCGGCTCGACCTCGAGGCGGCCGTAACCGGGCATGTGACCCAGGCTCGGATAATAGTGGCCGACATTCGGCACCGGATCGATCGGACGCCCGCCATAGACGGTCGGCACCATCGACTCGTTGCGGGCAAGACCCATGGCGCTCTCGACCACGGCGTAGGAGGCGTCGACGCCGTTGATGATGATGGGCACGCCGGGGCGGTTGGGAACGACGATATCGAAACCGCCGCCGGCCGACGCCGCTGAGGTCATTCCCGCCAATATCGCCAATGCTACGCCGATGCG
>Ga0099824_1006040_pt1 | contig 16800 bp, 5 predicted proteins | sample SiratrowhiteBW_FD_76837 | JGI IMG/M metagenome (GOLD analysis project Ga0099824, IMG submission 76837) | Root nodule microbial communities of legume samples collected from California, USA - Siratro white BW | ecosystem: Host-associated > Plants > Roots > Nodule | place: USA: California... | reverse complement strand
TTTTTTTTTTTTTTTTTTTTTTTTTTTTTTTTTTTTTTTTTTTTTTTTTTTTTTTTTTTTTTTTTTTTTTTTTTTTTTTTTTTTTTTTTTTTTTTTTGTCTTCCCAACCCTGCAATTTAACACCATACACATTCTCCAAAAATAATATTATAGATTGGTATTATGTTGTTATATATATACTTTTATATATGTTTATTGATGGTATGATGTATAAACAAGTTAATTCGGTGTATGGTAATAATGCACATGTCTTACTTTGATTATAGTGATATAATTAAAATTATATATATATATATATAATGTTTTAATTCATATACAATAAACAAATTTTACAATTTCGTTCCATTCAATGTTAACTATACATTAATTTTATATTTAGGAAGAATGTAAATTTTGATATTTATTTGTGACTTGTAATATTATTGATATTAACATTATTTTTCTCATGAACTTTTTGTATATTGACTTAGAAGATGTTGGATTCCAAAAACAAATATATTGTTTAATTTTTAAAATTTTATATTAAAAGTATTATGATACTAAAATTTTGAAACATTTGTGTGATATTAGTCACCACCACTTATGCTACTTGCATCAATTGATTAGTATTTTTCTTGAACTCAATCCAACTGTAAATTGGTTTACTAGTAGCAGATATTTTTATACGCCTAAATGTTTCTGGGGGAACCTCAAAGAATAGTAATTTTCTAATCCCTGAACCAATTATAATAAACCATGACCAATTAAACAAACATAAGTACAAGCTTTGTTTTCTAAGGTGCATTTTCCCTCTATTCAAGGGAAACTGCCTAGCTAGAAGTTAAGAACCTTATTAATTGTTTTGAACACTAAAATGGAAGCATTAGTGGTTGCGCCATACCTAACAATTGCGGAAAAATCTTGACCAATACAAGTCTTATTTTGAAAAGTTTACTAGAATAAAACTCACTTGTCCATCAAATTATAAGAACAAAACTCTTTAAAATTTATTTATACAATAGACTTGTTTTTAAAATATAAGTTAGAATTTCATCTCTCCAAAACCGAATTTTGAACTTTCTAAAAATAATATTTAGTAAATTAAAATTAAAACTTATTTATATAGAATGATTATTATAGATGTATATAATGTATTATATTTGGAAAAAAGATTTCTACTTGTTTTAGAAATGGATCTACTTCTGAAAATAAATTTCAAATAATTTTTAAAAAAATTTGCACATAATTTTTTTTAAAGAAAATTGTCTTATTTGTCTATATAAACAAGTTTTGAAGCCCAGATTGCTACACGAGTTTAGTTCTTCTCTCTCCTTAATTATTATCCCAAATGACTAAGTCTCAATCAAGTTGAAGAAACTCTTCCATGACTCCAATTATCTCCCTCTATACATAATTAGTGTTCAAGAAGAACCATTGCATGCTTCCACTTGGGTTAATTAATTGCACTTTCATTTCTGTTTGAATTATATGATCACTAAAAAAATGTTAGATGACTTTTAAAAAAGACATAAAATTTTTATATAAATTTTAAACATTTATAACAAGATTTGTATATTTGTGTTACATGAGAGTGTAAGAAAAGTTAACATTTTCAACTTATTCTATTTATGAGATTTCATGAGAGTTTTTACCCCCTTAAACTGGTTTTTATCCTATTTATATTTACTTAAATATTAGGTAATTCATCATTCTAGTATTCCTAAATTTAAAATATGGATTTATGTTGCTTTAAAGTTTTATTTTATTTTATTTGAAATGTTAATTAGTTTTTAATGACAATATAATTTAAATTATAAATTTTAATCAAATTATGTAAATTATATAATTTTAATCTTTTAGTAAAGTGCATTCATGTTTACTCCAGTTATGCTAAATAAGACACATGTTCCTTCTAGTTACTCCTAACTAAATATGATTTTTTTTTTTTTTTACATTTAACTTGATTTTTTTACTAAATATAATTATATTTTTTTAATGACTTTTTAAAATATTTTAAAATAAATGTTTTCCCTAAAAGAACTAACATTATGGAAAAAAAAATCACAATATAAAGAGTGTAGGTTTTATGAAATGGATATAATAAATATTTATCATAAATTATTATAATCTATCTGAACATATCTCAAATATTAGTATTATTATTATTATTGGTAATTGTCCATTACATGGATATTTAAAATCTATTATTGTGTAGCAATTCTGTGGTTGGGTGTAAAGCATATCAGACCGTATTGGCCCATGACTTTTATGGACTTTTATTCCCGTCATGGATCTTCCTTAAGACCATTGCATTCCACACACTTCTCCTATTTTAAGTTGCACATTTATCAAATTTGAAATTCCAATTTTACTTTTTTATAAAGTTGTATTTTAGATTATATACTTAGAATATAAGATATATATATATATATATATATATTCCATAACATGATTTTGTATTTTAGATGATACATTTCATAATACAAATTTTATAAATTTTGTAGAAAATAAATATATTCTAAATTGAATAATTTAAAATATACAGTTCTGGAATGTATATATACGGTGGAAATGTATTAAGAAATTATGTACATTCTAAAATACAGTCTAAAATTGAAATAATCATAATATATAATATGAAAATAAAATATATATTTTTAATTATGTATTCTGAAATATATATTTTATACTCTAAATTATATATTTTATAATGCAAAAATTAAACTTTTAATGTTCTAATAATTTATAAGTTCACCAGATTACATAGTACATAATTGGAAGCACAACCGATAATTTATTATTAAAATTTCAAATTTTACGAAGGTGCCCCCAAAAATATGTGGGGTTTAGAATGCAACAGTCTTCCTTAAAGTTTTGAGTGTTTTCAATTGTGGGCTTAAGCCCTGTTTACCCACAAAAAGGATGGAAATTAAATGTAAAATGAAGTCTAATTTATTTTTTAAACAAACAAAAAAAATGTAAATCCTTCAACTTTTTTATATTCTAAAAAAATTATTTTATATTATAAACATATATAAATACCAAAAAATCTTAATAAAAAATAAAAAAATTTTTGATTTTAAAAAATAGGTGTCATTAACCTTAAAAAAAAAAAAAAACAGGTCATTCAAACTAAAAAATAAATAAAAATGTATTTAAACCTGTTTTTTATATTACAAGATGTACTCTACCTAGTCAAGATGTACTCTTCCTAGTCAAAGTGAAGACGTACTATCTTCACAAAAGCACTGATATGGTATTGCAGTGTGAAGTATCTCTTGATTGGTAAAAAAGAAGAAGGAAAAAGATAAAATATGTTAGTTTCCTTTTTTTTTCTATATACAATTATTAATTTACCTAAAAGTATACATAATTGTCATATTAGTTTATGAAAATAAAATACTTTAAGAAAAATCTCTTAAAATATACTTTGTTGATTACTTTGATAATATATTTAAAAAATAAAAAGTAAATTTTTAATTATAATAATAATACAAGCAATGTAATAACCCAAGTCACTTGGATTTCGAAATCATGATTAAGGAGCAGGAAATCACTTAATAAAAAGTTCAAAAAAGTAAATAAGAAATAGCTCCTTCAATAGAATTTTGTATTTTTTTTTATATTAACACTATTAAATATAATTCTACTAGTAGGTAGATAAAATAATATTTAATTCTACTAGTTCGGGTGGATAGATATCATAATACCTGTAACATATAATATTAACAACGTGTAGAATATGCATTACAATGTTTGTATAATATATATTACATATAATTTGGAATGTAAAGTTAATATATACTAACACATCTGATTTTAAATTTTACCTTGAATAGAAAATTAGAAAATTAAATAATATAAAAAATTACTAATTTATTATCTTAAGATTTTGAAATGAAAGTTAAATAATATATAAAAGAAAATTTTGTATGTGTGAATTATGGATTTAAAGTTTAGAGTTTGTGGTAAATTTATGTGATTAAAAGATTATTTAGAGAATTAGAAAGCATAATATATATAAAAATTTTATATTTTCACAACATTCATATTAAAACGAAGAAAGGAAACAAAATGTGTAATAAATAATCAAATAATCAGGTGGTGAATTTATTGCATTTATTTGAAAGGATCAAAGAATTTATTATCCTTTCAACAATTCAACATCTAATCAATGGAAATTAAAGAATGGAATACTAATTATACGAGATTGACAAAGTTTGAATGCAATGGATTCAATCTAAAATAAGAACACAACAATCATGATTTTCAGACAATTTACATAAAGACCTAACTTGCTAAGAGAAGAATACATAAAAGGTGTATATAATATTCAAGTGTTTATAAGCTTATAAGTGTTCTAAGTTTTAAAGGGAGCGATTATCTTTGTATTATTTACTATTTGAAGTCTTTGTATTATTTACTATTTGAAGTCATTCTGTGAGCTTAAATTATTTTTTGTTTGAGAGTTTCTTTGTTTACTGGTTTCAAGGTCTTAATCTTAGAAGGAAATTAAGACAGAACAATCAGAAGTTATGTATGTATTTGTTATAATCCATGATTAATTAGTGAAACCTCTTAAGAAGTTGATTAAAGAGAGAAATTGACATAGTTTGTGAGTTTGAATGAATCAATATAAATTTGCTTTGTTTTTTTTTTTCTTTTTTGCTTTGCTTGTTCGCTAGACATTCTACCTAGAGTCACTTACTTAAAAATATATATTGTGAAGATTGATTCAATAAAATCTTACTAAAGGTCTTAGATAGTCTAATGCAATAAATTATCTAATAGTTTATGAACGTCTGGGTGGTACAAAATAGTTTGTGTTGATTATATCATTGATCTTCCTTAGGTGTTTGTCTTCATAGCATTAAAGAGTATCATATTGTCTACTCTAGATTAGTTATAACTCTCTTGTCTGTTATTAGAGTCTGTTTGATTTGATGTTTCAAGATTAGAAAAGAAGCATTATTCAGGTGTCTTCTCCAACTTTATAATCAACCCAAAGTTGAGAGTTGTAGTGAATTTCTGGTCATGGATGTAGATTGAAGTTAGTTAAACTTTAATTAAACCACGTTTAATTTATATTGTGTGTTTCTTCGTAACTATTTATGTTTAATTATTTAACTATTCTTGCGGGTTCTTCGTTATCGTTTATGACTTGTTTGTGTTGTTAGACGATCTAGTGAATTTGTGAGTTATTTCCTTACACATACATGTATCAAGCACATCACACTCTCACTCAAAAGCACACACAACAAACTACAATCGAAATCATTTCTATATAAGATTTCAAAAATAATAAATTGCATCTCAATGAAACAATGTAATTTGTTACACTCGATATTTTCTAGAAGGTTCATTTTAAGTTTATCGTACTATAAACTAACACTTGATCCATCATAAGCATATTGGAAAATTTACCCTCAACTTCCTATGTTATACTAGGATAGTTCATGCATATACTTTACAATAACTTGATGCACAAACTTATTTCTACTTTTCACCACTTGTGTCTTAATTTACATAATCAGATTAATAATAAAGTATGAAATATCCCTTTTCGTTAATGAATTTTATGTTTAATATTACAACTCTTAAAGCCATAATTCTCTTTCAAGTATCCTCACCTCACACCTGTAATGAGCAACACATATAAGGAGCTAAGACCTCATAAAGGATCACACCCATCTATAAAGGGAAATCTATTATACAAATATCACATAATATACTATATAATGTATATTATATATACACATGCAAGCATATTATCATTATCAATAATAATTCCACACATGCAACACACCCACAAGGCTAACACATGAGTGGCCACTACTCACGCATTATTCCAATGCTTTATTGTCAGCGATACTACTTATTGTACCACAAAACAAGTACTAAAACCATAATCATATCGCCTCATCAACACTTGAGTGACCTCATTGTCGCTTGAGCGTTGACACATTGTTGTATGGTCTCACACATTATAGAAGTCATACATTATTGTCATTTTATTACTTGATCGACTTCACGTCCCTTAAGAATTACTCATTCTAGATGAGAAAAAATGTGCTCAAGCCTCAAATAATCTCTTGAGATATAAACTCTATCACTTAAGTCTCCATGCAAACGTTTAAGAAGAGTTAGGTATTTGGGTAAAATCCCGTGGACCACTCATGCAACTTGTAGTCTGTGCAAAAGTGGGTTTAAATTTTTTGGTAATTTTTAAATGTGGACTTTCTATACCCAAGACACTACATGCGGGTTAAATGGGTTTTACTTGCGGATTTCACAAGCTATCTGTGACCCGCGAGACGAAGCCCAATTAAACCAAAAATTCAATTTTCTTAATTTTATTCGTTGTGTATTGTTTAATATTTTAAATAAATTATTTGCATGCAAATTAATGATAAAGAATCTCAATGTATCTTTGTAAATGTTGGCCAACCTGTTTAAATCCCCAGTTTTGTGAGACAAATGCAGTTTGCCACAATTAAAGTTTATTTAAAATGTGAGTTATATAGATGAGTTTTTTTTATAGTGTCGATTTATATAGGTGCAAGATTTAACAAGTGAACTCCTTTGCATACCCAACTATATATACTTCAACAATATGGAGTTGTGTTTGTAATTATGATTCATCAATCATCAATCATGTGTCACTTGAATGGTAGTTAACTATTTAAGTAATATCAGTTCAAAAACATTTATTTCATCATCAAATAGCACAACATATTTTCAACACACAAATTTGTGTTTTAAATCACCCTAATTTATCTTTACCGCCATCTATTACTAATATATAATCCTCTTACTATAAAAATCATATTTTGAACTATGCAAACTTATGCATACATGAATAATTACTCCTCAATATGTATATTGAGATAAAGATCAAATATTTAATGACGATATTATTCACTCATTTAAACAATATCCTATTGAATAAATGTTATAAACTAACTACCTTTATCTATTTATCTAGTTGTAGTATATTTACTAGCACAACTTTCTCATAATGGTAATTCAAAATATCAACTCCAATAACATCTCTCTTTAACCCCAACTTTAACCGATTGGAATTTTTCAATTTCAAGAACATCTAAATACATTCAATTTGAATTGATATCATTTCAATTTGTTTTATTTTTAAATTTTTTATTTCGATAAATCAATTCAAATTTATTGAATTTTAACTATCTCATTGAGATAAAGTATTTTAAAATTAAACAAGCACACATGGTTAATGTTTTTACAGAGCCTGGAGGCCGAGAACAATAAATGTTCTTGCGGAGCCTTGAGGCTGAGAACAAGACTTCAAGGTGTCAATTGTATTTCTCCTTTGTTGATCCTCGTTCTCTGGTGAATGAAACAATGAGGGAGGTACCTGCATAAGGCACGTTCAAGTCAGTATTCCGTTATTAGAGATTTATCATGTGAATTAGAGTATCCTTAATTTTGCTTTACTGTTCACTATTTATACTATCATACCTGGTGACTCTCCATTTACCTTATGACATGAGGAAGATGTATAGTCTCTTATGTAAAAGATATAATAGTTGCTCTGCACTATGTATTAGAGAGAAGATGTGCATTCTCTTTTGCATAAGGTATAACTGTTGTTTTGTACTACGTGTCAGAGGGAAGATGTGCAGTCTCTTCTGTATAAGGTATGACTGTTATTCTTCACTATGTGTGGAGAAGATGTGCAGTCTCTTCTTTGTCAGATGATGGGAGCCCCATTTATTGGGATTTGTTTCTTTGTCAGATGTGAGGTGTTTGTTCCCAATGCAAGGGAAGTGGGGATGTTGGTTTATTGGAGGTGGCTAGGTACTTATCGGCCTGAGTACTTTTCAGCTTGGGTACTTGTCGGCCTGGGCACTTTCTGCAATGAGCTTTATGAGTGAATGTTGTCGGCCATGGTCTTTGGTGGCCGTATAGCGACTGTTGTCGACCACGCTCTTTGATGACCATATAGTACACTAGCCTTCCAGGCTCTTGTAGTCTTAGGACTATTAAGAGTTTCCAGGAGTGGATGTTATCGGCCACACCTTCGGATGGACGTATAATACTAGCCTTCCAGGCTCTTGTGGTCTTTAGACTACTAAGAGTTTTAAGGAGCGGATGTTGTTGGCCACACCTTCGGATGGTCGTATACACTAGCCTTTCAGGTTCTTGTGGTCTTTACACTAGTAGAAAAACAGTCTTCAAAGTCGGTTTTGGGAGCCTCTTAACATCGATTTCAGAACTGACGTTGACCAAGGTGACATTGAAAGTTTTCAAATACCACATCGGTTACTCAACCGACATGATATAGTCAACCACCACGTCCATTAGATGATCAAAACTGACATGGTATTTGTTCTCAAATAATATACCACGTCGATTGTTACCAAATAACCGACATGGTTTTGAGAAGCTTTAGATAAAAAGCATATTCAGATAAAAAGCTTTATGATGATGAAAAAAGGTGTTTTTCCAATCCAAGGCATTGATTTCTAACTGAAGAGACTCAAGTCCTTTCTTAGCTACCATTTCTTTGAACCTTTGTTCCATAGTCTTCTTGTAGTGCTCTTTTGTGAACCTCTCCACGATGTCCATCAACTCAATGGATATACCATGGTTCACCAAATTGAAACAGAAACACAAAGCAAAAACAAACAAAATTAATTGATTAAGGCTTTTGACAAAAACTCATGCATGAGAAAATTTTATTGGTAAGCGGGTTATGATTAGTACCTCAAAGAAACCCCAGTTCTCAGAAGCATCTTTTATGGTCTCCATGGTAGCTCCTCTGTCTTCTGTGTTAAGCTTCCCCATGTCAACAATTGGAAAGTTTGCCATTTGCTTCTTTCTTTTCTATAGCTTTAAAGAACTATGTGATTGTGAGTATATGTTGTGAGTAGTGATGCTTTCAGAGGTGCAATCTGCCGTATTTATAGGCCTCAAATTCAAGGAGAGGCCAAGAAAGGAAGAAACTTATTTAATTGTTTAAGAAAACAGAAAGTGGTGTGCGGACGCATGTTGCCTAATTATCTACAATTCTTTTTCCAATTTTCTTCATTTTTATTATAAGGTAAATAAAGTAAGTGTACAAGGAACTCTAACTATTTTGCCAAAAGTTTAAGAATTAATAGCTGAGCGACAGACAAGTTACGACAGACAAGTTAATTACTATGATGATGAATCATCACCTCTGTGATTGTGATCGTTTACTGGGAGAATTGTAGGATCCAGTCTTTTGATTCGAAGAACTGGTGAAACTGAAAACGAAGAACAAGAAGGATCAAAAAGGTGAAAAAAAGAACCAATAATGAGCTTTAAGATTACAATGTATAAAGACAGTAGAAAAATGAACATTGGCATGAACTCATGCAAGAACTATATGATGTGAAAATCACCTTATATGTATCACTGGTGAAACAGAAAAGAAGATAAAGACAAGAATAATAAGGATCCAAATAAGCTTTTAATCAAACATACCTGCAAAAGACAACTGCACTCAACTCGTTTTTTTGATACAGTGCCACAGGTATTTATAACATTTCTGTAGAACAGCTTCTCAACAACAACGACTTTCAGATGTTTGAAAATATCAAAACTAGAATGCTTGAGTTGATCATATTTATCAGTATGAAATTTATTAATGCAGAGCCCAGTTTACTAATGACCTTTTTGAACTACAATCAGCAAGACCATAATATATTGGTTCCCGAGTTACCACCTGCACAAAGTCATTTCATCAAACAACATATAGGGTCTGTTTAGACGTGTTTTTCAGAAGCTCCTTCTTAAAAATAAAAATAGGAAAAATTGATATTAGTTTCTCTATAAGTTAAAATTAGTATATGCATAAGCTTAATTTGTAGAAGCTCTCTTATATAGTTTCTCAAAATTTCAATCACATTGTTCTTCCACTTCAAAGATGATAAAAACATATCCCTTGAAACGCAGCGGTGACACCAAAACACAGAGAAGACAATAACGCATGTAAATGAGCCAAATGAACACTTCCAAAACCACCAAACTCAAACAAAAGATCAATGTAATACCACAACCAGTTAAAGCAAATGAAAATAGAGGAGAAACAAACTAAAAATGTGTGAATATAACTAGCGAAAGCTTGAAACGAAATGGTACCTCGAGTGGAGCTTAAAACGAAAATGGCACCATTTAAACAACGCTCTCAACCAAAATGAAGGACGAAGGGTGAAATGGAGATGAATGGAGAACCTAACGAGCTCGAAATGCAAAAAACACAAGTCGGAATAGAATAGTGAACGGAGAATGCATGTGCAGTTGAGGAGAAGAAAATTGAAAGTTAAAATGCGGGGTAGGGTTACAACAGTATATACCACCTCGGTTATTAGCTAATAACCGACGTGGTATAACCCCCAAAATCCCCAAATTTAATTTCTGAGGAAGAATGACGTCGGTTCCCAGCCCATAACCGACTTTATGTTGAGCCCTAATTTATCCATTTTTTTATCAATTTATTAGGCCTTCACCTCACGTCGATTGAACTCTTAAATCGATGTCATGTTTCTATACATCATGTCGATTCGTTGCCAACCGACGTTATGTATGTTCATTTATTTACAAAAATGTCACCGTATTTTTACCAACATCGGTTTCAGTTTTAACCGCCTTTATACGGTGACTTTAAATAGTGTTTTTCTACTAGTGTTAGACTACTAAGAGTTTTAAGGAGCAGATGTTGTCGGCCACACCTTCAGATGGTCGTATAGTACACTAGCCTCCCAGACTCTTATAGTCTTTAGACTACTAAGAGTCTCCAGGAGTGGATGTTGTCGGTCACACCTTCGGATGGCCGTATAGTACACTAGCCTCCTAGGTTCTTGTAGTTTTTAGACTACTAAGAGTTTCAGGGAGTGGATGTTGTCGACCATACCTTCAGATGACCTTATAGTACACTAGCCTCCCAGGCTCTTGTAGGTTTTGGACTACTAAGAGTCTCCAAGAGTGGATGTTGTCGGCCACACCTTCGAATGGTCGTATAGTACACTAATCCTCCAAGCTCGAGTAGTTTGTTAAACTACAAAGAGCTTTATGAGTGAACGTTGTCGGTCATACTCTCTAGCGATCGTATAGTACACTAGCCTCTCAAACTCGTAGTCTTTGGACTACTAAGAGTCTTCAGGAGTAGATGTTGTTGGCGACACTTTCAGGTAGTCATATAATACACTATTCTTCTAAGCTCTTGTGGTCTTTAGACTACTAAAAGTTTTAAAGAACGAATGTTGTCAGCCACACTTCCGGATGGCCGTATAATATAGTTAACATCAACCGAAAAGTAGTAAAGTAGTTATGCAAATAATATTTCAATCTTATTCAGGTCAACAACTCCCAAAATAAAATTAAGTTGTAGAAAATATAAAAGGAGATACATAAGTTTGAAAATATAAAGAATTTTAATTCTTACCTTTTTGAGTAAAATTTAAAATTATGTACTTTTAAATTACTCTCATAAAATTCTTAAGTTTTATTTCTTTTATGATTCATTACCTAACATAATTTGTTGAAAAGTATTTTAAATTCTCCATAAAAGTAAATAACATTTTTAAAATTTCTCATCTAAGCACACTATTATAACCACTTATCTTAATCAATAAATTAATTAGTTCTATCATACTACCTCATATAGAATATAATCTCACAGTGTAACAATATTCATATTATTGTATTTTAGAGAAAATTAAGAGAAGCTAAAGTTTATAGAGATAAAATTTATGATAAAATAAATAATAAATATTTATAAAGAATTTATAAAGTTTTTATTTTTTTTTATCTATTTAAAATATATCTCTATTAAAATCTCATTTCTTACCGTGCTTATATTTTTTTAAAAAGAAATTTCTATTTGTTAAGAGTTTAATCTAATTTTCCCGTATATAAAGAAACTTCAACTTTGTAAATTCCATATATTCACTCAAATTTTATGTAGAGTGAAACGGTAATTAAAAACAGAATAAAGGAATTTTGTATAATCAATAATTAATGAATATCTTCGGAATCTTCGAAATCTAATAAGTATCATCCCAAGATCTAAAAAATTAATATGATAAAACGTAATAAGAGCATTTATTTAACCTTACTAGATTTGGTGTAGTGGGGCAAAATATTGGTAACTTCGTTACCACATGGTTGCACAAAAACTAGCATCTATGTAGTAATAATAATAATAGTATATATATATATATAATGGTCTTTTTGTATTTTTCAATTTAAATTAAATAAAGGTGAATAAAAATAAATAAAGAAACGAACACAAATAGAGAAAATAATTGGCGTTACTTTTTTGAGTATTGGAAAACCCTGGTCATAGTTAAGATGACTACTAGCAATTAATTCTTTTAATATATATGCTTTCTTATTATTGATTAAAATTGATTAAAATGTTACAAAGTTATAAGGAGTAATGTTCATTAAATTAAGAAGCGAGAACAAAATTTTTGTGGCTAGTCTAAGAAATTAATTGTAGACTGTATGAGGGTAGTGTGTTAAAGCCAATCCATTTTATTGCATTGAATTGAGTGCTTTTTGAGCCTATCTCCAGACTCATTAATTGACCCTTGATGGTTGAAAACATTTTATTACAAACAAACATTGCAGAAGAAAATCTATTTTCGTGTCAAAAAAAACTTAGATATTTGTGTTTGTTCTTTAATTAATATTATTTTCAATTCAAAACTTTTAAGATAATAGATTTATAGATTTTTTATATATTATTTAATTTTATTATTTTTATTTAATATAAAACTTAGATTTGTGCGTATAGCAATGTGAACAATGATCAAACCTTTCGATGTTGACTGTTTGTGTAAACACGTACATTAGATGTGGTCATTGGATCCTTTTGTCTTTCCATAGAGTCTTGGATTAGAGGATTGGTATGTTTTATGTTTTGCACATCTATTGGTAGAAAAAGAAGCAATAGATAGTTATCTTGTATGAGCCACCAATTGCAGATAGATGCAAGTAGACTGATAGAAAAATGAAAGAAGTGGGCATAATCCTTAATTATAGACCATATGTTCTTAGTATTTTATTTCGTAGCTTGGTTCCAAAGTTTTTTAGGCTTATGTATCTTGTATTACTGTACACTTTGTTTCATATGATGGTTTATTTTGCTGAAAAATAAATACATAACTTAATCACGGACGAAACATAGTTTTTTACCTTTTTCTTGTAGTGAAATATTAATTTTTTAAGATCTAACATTATAAATATTTTTTTAAAATTTTTCCTTCGTAAATTTATTATAAGAATTGGCAATTTTGTTAATAATATATATATATTTTTTTTAAATCTTATTAATTATACTCTAGAAAAACCTAAACTATAATAACTATACCTAAGTAGATTATCTTTGGCGAAAATAGTAACCAACCACTATTAAAAAATAATTTTTTTCAGAAAAAAAAAAAAAGTTGACAAATAACTTTAAAACTAAATTATGGTAAATATTTGATATCCAATTTACTTTAGGTAATTCACGGGACTTAATCTATATACTCTTAAGACTTCAATAGTAAAATTTATCATTACAAGAATAAAGACGATTTTAGGAAAATAGAAAATATACTAGAGAGATAAAATATTTGTCAATTAAGTTCCCTAATATATATATAATTAACGGTTGCTAATTAATTTGACTAAAATCTAAATACGTAGGTAAGACTTTGACATAAAGTAGGGCCATGACAGGTTGATGTACTTGAGTTGAATAAGGAAACACAATGAATCCAGTGCATTTGCATTGCATGGGTCTGGCAAGAATCTAAGAAAGGAATAAGAACTGAAAGATGCAATATGCCTTGTTTCTTTCTTTGTCTCTCTCTTTGATGATTGTATCCTAAACACAAGCATGACTAAAATTGTTCAATGGGACCCTCTCTCATTCATTAATAACATATCCAAATCACCGTTCATCTACCTTTCTTCTTCCTTCCTTCCCTAAACCTACAATCAATCACATTCTTGTACTTATTTCACCTTTTCTACAATTAATTCAATCCTTTTTCTTACTTAAACCCAAGCAAAACACTTTTATTTAGAATGCTAATACGATTGTACAGTACATACTATACTATCCCTAAGTTATTATGTCATTTAAGCTAACATTTATTGAATTTTGATGTGTTGGGGATTACCACTTTGACTAACTTATAAAGTACTAAGTGGGGTGGTGCTTTAATGCTCATATTTGAGGTGTTTTAATGGTGAGATTGTTGTCAAATAAAATACTCAAGTTATATTTATAAGATTATGTAATTGACTAGATTTTCTCCTGTTGAACTTAACTTAAAGTATCTAAGAGATGGTGATAGAAAGACAAATATATAGATAGATAGATAGACAAATAGACAAATAGATAGATAGATAGATAGACAGATAGGTAGACAGATAGGTAGACAGATAGGCAGTTAGATAGACAGATAGACAAATAGATAGATAGACAGATATATAAACAGATAGATAAATAAACAGACAGATAGAAAAACACAGATAGACATATAAACGGACAGATAGACAGACAGATAGATAAATAGACAGATAGATAGACAAATAGATAGACAGATAGACAGACAAATAGATAGAAAGACATATAGATAAATAGACAAACAGAAAGACATATAGATAAATAGACAGACAGAAAGACAGGTGCATAAGTAGACAGATAAATAAATAGACAGAAAGATAGACATATAGACAAACAGATAGAAAGACAGATAAACAAACAGAAAGACAAATAAAAATATAGACATAGAGAAAGACAGAAAGACAGACAAAAAAGATAGACAGACAGATAAACACAAAGATAAACTAACAAATAGATAGACACATAGACAAATAGATAGATAGACAGATAAACACAAAGATAAACTAACAAATAGATAGACACATAGACAAACAGATAGACAGACATTTGATAGATAGGTTCTTTTCATGATATGATAATATGATTGTACTGCGAGAAATTCATTGTATCATGAGAAATTCATTGTATCGCGAGAAATCCATTGTTTCCCGAGAAATTCATTGTATCGCAAGAAATTCACTGTATCACAAGAAATTCATTATATCACAAAAAATTTACTGTATCACGAGAAATTTATTGTATCACGAGAAATTTATTGTATCGCGAGAAATTAATTGTATCGCGATAAATCCATTATATCGCGAGAAATTGAATGTATCGCGAGAACTTCATTGTATCGCGAGAACTTCATTGCATCGCGATAAATTAATTGTATTGCGATAAATTCATTGTATCGCTAGAAATTTATTGTATCGCGAGGAATCGAATGTATCGCGATAAATTTATTGTATCGCGAGAAATTTATTGTATCGCGATAAATTCATTGTATAGCATAAATTCATTGTATCGCAATAATTCATTGTTTAGGGTTTAGGGTTTTGTATCGCTATAAATTTGTTGTATCGCTAGAAATTTATTGTATCGCGACAAATTCATTGTATCGCGATAAATTTATTGTATCGCAAGAAATTTATTGATCGCGAGAAATTTATTGAATCGCGAGAAATTCATTGTATCGCGATAAATTCATTGTATCGCGATAAATTCATTGTATCGCAACAAATTAATTGTATCGCGATAAATTAATTGTATCACGATAAATTCATTGTATCGATACAAATTTATTATATCACCAGAAATTTATTGTATTGCGAGAAATACAATGTATCGCCATAAATTGATTGTATAGTGATAAATTCATTATATCGCAACAAATTCATTGTATTGCGATAAATTTATTGTATCGCGAGAAATTCATTGATCACGAGAAATTCCTTGTATCGCTATAAATTCATTGTATTGCGATAAATTCATTGTATCGCGATAAGTTCATTATATCGCGATAAATTCAATGTATCACCATAAATTTATTGTATCGCGAGAAATTTATTGTATCGTGATAAATTAATTGTATTGTTATAAATTCATTGTATCGTGAGAAATTCATTGTATTGCAAGAAATTCATTGTATCTCGAGAAATTCGTTGTTTCGCGAGAACTTCATTGTATCGCGATAACTTCATTGTGTCGCGATAACTTCATTGTGTCGCGAGAAATGCATTTTATCCCGAGAAATTCATGGTATCGCGATAAATTCATTATCCTGCAAGAAATTCATTGTATCGTGAACTTCGTTGTATCGCGAAAATTTGATTGTATTGTGAGAAATTCATTTAATCACGAGAAAAGGATTGTATTGGAAAAAATTGTATCGCGATAAATTTATTATATCGCGATGAATTCATTTTATTGCGATAAATTAATTGTATCGCGATGAATTCATTTGATGACGATAAATTAATTGTATCGCGATGAATTCATTTTATCGCGATAAATTAATTGTATCACGATGAATTCATTTTATCACGATAAATTAATTGTATTGCAATAAGATATTTTATCGCGAGAAATTCAATTTATGGCAATAAATTTATTTTATCGCTATAAAAATTTATCATCGGGATAAATTTATTTTATGACTATTGACTTGGTTTCAAAGATCCATTTGATCTTCGTTCAAGATAAATCGCAATAAAGAAATATCGTCAACTTAGCTGGAGCCGCCATATTCCAGAGCAAGTACGTCGGTCGGCGAAGCCCTTACACTTGAAGTCCTGAGGCTTGCCAGCAGAACAGAAAACGGATCAAACCGCAAAAAGACCATGAAAGAAAACAAATCAATGCAGCCACTTTGAATCGGTGTCCCTGTTACTGCCCATCTGTACTTACCTTTCAACTTGCAAACCGCCTGACTCTGT
>Ga0099824_1006039_pt1 | contig 16801 bp, 13 predicted proteins | sample SiratrowhiteBW_FD_76837 | JGI IMG/M metagenome (GOLD analysis project Ga0099824, IMG submission 76837) | Root nodule microbial communities of legume samples collected from California, USA - Siratro white BW | ecosystem: Host-associated > Plants > Roots > Nodule | place: USA: California... | reverse complement strand
TATATATATATATATATATAAATAACTTCCACCACAAACATTATTTTTTATAATGTGTGTAAATAGTAATTAAAAAAGTAGTAATGAATTGATAAGATAAATTGTGAATGTTAATTTAGGAGATTTAATGAGCATTAAGTCATATAGACAAAGATACCAATTTATAATAGTTAATTGAAATTGGAAGTGAAAATTTATGGATATTACATGTGATGTTTAAAAAATTACCTTATTATATAAAATTGTTAGATGATATCTATATCAATGACAAAAGAAAGTTCATATATTTGTAAAGTACCATTGTCTCTGAATACAAACTTAGTACTATTTTTTTTATAAATAACCTATCATTACATGTGATATTAATAAAATGAATAATATTTAGTAGAATTATGAGTATATATATATATATATATATATATATTGTTTCTTATGTATATTTAATTGAATACTAATTTATTTAATCTTATATTATGTTTGTGTTATGTGATTCTATACAACCATCATAATATGACGAACAAATAAGTTTATAAGACTAAGTATTAGATCTTATATGTACTCTTTTATGTTATATTTATTTTGTTGCATATATTTAGTAATGTAACATACATATATTAAATAAGTAACTAAGATGATAATTAATATATATAGTCTGTATATTTTGTTAAACTTAAAACGGATGTTAGAGATTTTGCTTCGGGTGCATTATCTAATTTATTGTGTTTAGTCTTGTTGTATTACCAACAACAAATCAAATAAGTTTTTTCCCATCCATCTTCATAATTTTACAAACGGGTAAAAAAAACCAGTAGAAATTATGTATTGGATCTAGTATATTACGAAGAGGAATTGCGAATGCTGCAAAAGTAACAAGGAACAAATTAAACAGAAATGTAAATGTGAATAAAAAAAAAAAATACTTGGGCGCATGCTTAATTTAAAACTTTATTGAATAAAGAAATTCGACTAAAGAGGGACAAAAAAGAGAAAGTCTTATTCTAGCTTTGTCTACCCATTGAAGGGGTAAACCAGGTGGGTAGTATATAGTATATCACACCATGCATAGCAAACAAAGCAAAACGGGAGCAGAACTCTGAAGTTCAGGAAAACGAAACTGGAGCACGTATACTTCTTCTTCCAGTGGAAAGTCAACAACTGAAAGCATCATCACGATGGCAGCACTTGTAGTTAACAGAAGACACCTCCATGACACGGCCACACGTGGGGTTGGGGCATGTGATGGTGGCTATGACACTTGAAGTTGAAGTGTAGTCCTCACATGGTTGAATGGCGGATATCTCTTTTTCCTTGGCATCGTAGTACTCCTTGAAGGCAATGTCAAATCCTTCTCTCTCGAACACTTTCCCTTTCCAATTTTGAAACTCAGCCACAGTTTGGTATACAGCCTGCCCATGACAAAGGTGCTTAATGTTATGCCCTTTGCTCAGGATGGCCCATCCTTGTGGGTCTCGTTTGAGGCAGAATAAGCACTTCACAATCTTTTGAATCTCGCAGTCCACAGCCTCTTGGTGTTTCTTGTTCTGCTTCTTCCTTTCCACGCCAATCCAGAAACTGGGAACACTGTTGTTGGGTTCACTCTTCCCCTTCCCCAGTTGACAGTACTCTATTATGATATCCGCACGCTGGATACTCTCGTTCATTTTTATCTTTGACAGTTCGTGTGTGAAGTTTTGGATCCATGCACTGTTGCTACCTCCATAGATAAAGATGTATCTGTTCTCCTTCACCTGATTCACATCGAAAAATTAAATAATTCGTACATGAGTCAACCATTATAAGATTTCTGTCCTTAAAGTATTAGCTTTTTCTTCTTTTACTTTAGTACCTATAACGAAATGCTTCTTTAATCTCATTTTACTGACATAAATTGAAAAATGTAGGGTACCTGCAGTCCAGGTGTTGCTTTTAAGATTAAATCCCAAAGCCACTTCCATTTTAGAGTAAGTTCTTCACCATCAGTTTTCCTGAAAGGGAAGGCCTCTATCCCCCATTCAAAGATCACTTCCAGGGCGTTTTCATTTATTATGGTACCTTTGGGGCTCAACAACGGGGCAATTGGCTGACTCTCATAGTTCAACCTTTCTCTATCTTTTATTATCTTCAACCCTGGTAACTCGAAGAAGTATTCCACCACGTAAAATTTGATGCCACTCTTCAAAACTTTGAACTGTTCCCTACTGCTCTCGCTCCACTCCTCCACAATGGGGATCCACAAAATCTTAAAATCCTCTTTCTTGAAACCTTTTGCCTCTTTTGGATCCTCTTGCAGTCTGTCGTACATTGAATTCAAAAGCGAAATCTCATCTTCAACGCTGTCCAGACCCGAGATGAATAGCAACACGTGTTTCAGCCTGAACACTTCAATGCCCTGTTTGTGGCATAAAAAATTCAAAAACACAACATTATCACTCAACAAGGTCTCTCTCCATCTATAATTAGGTTGCAACAAAAGTAACAAACTAACCTTTGTAACTAGGTTGCTCCCTTGAAATATCTTGGGATTCTCAGGCCCCTTTTGTTGAGGGTAGATCAGAGCCTTCAAAAGGTCCACAATATCTTTAGGCCTGTCAAAGATGTTCCTGATGATAACGTAATCTCGTACATTGCCTGAACAAATAAAGACAAGCTCTTACTATACCGTTATAACAACCTTAATAAGTCTCCAAACTCCAAAAGATTTAAAGAACCGGAAACAAATAATTTATCAACCTATTTGCACACTGCAATTCCCAAGATGCGTTGTCAATCTCTCAACAGCAGCGGAAAGCCTGAATCTATAATCTGATAACTTATAGCTCCTGATTAAAACAAAGAATATAAGTTATATTGTAAATAATATCAATGTTTTTCAGTTCGAGTCTTGAGTTAAAAAGTTGGATATGAGTTGAATAGATGAAAACTTACGATACACCGACAAGGTTGCCAGTGGAAGCAACAGTGGCAGCAATTGTCCAGTATACAACAACAAGGATGGCTTGGAAGGCTTCTGTCAAGTCAGGCACGTCCTCTGGATCATAACCATCAGCAGCATACCTTGCCCACTCTTTGATTTGCTGAAACACTGTCACCGTGTACGTGACAAGTTCGGCAACAGCAGACACATTCCTGCTCTGAACTTGATTGAGCTGTCTCAACGAGTTTCCAAGAACGTCGTTTGTTTGAAACTGAGAAAGGTGCACGAAACTCCCGTACTCCAAAGACAGAGCAGCTATGGTTATCAGCGCTTTCGCATCCCAGGAGTAGGATTTCAGATGTTGAAGAATCCACATTGTTGTTTGGTGTACGCAGTGCGCAGCAGCACGTGTGGATATCATCTGTGTCACCGCTTTTATATGTGTCAAATTAAATGCTAACCACACCTATTAGATTTAGGTAATCTAACATAACATGTGCATAAAAATTAACCTGGCAAGAAATCAGCTTCAGTGTAACGAATTCTGGTTTGAAACTGCCGTTGGAAATCAGAGATTGACTCTGTAAAACAATTAGCAAGTTAAAAGTCAGCTCTCTGTTAAATAATGGATATAGCTTTTCTACATTACTATTTTGTACAACTTCCTACAGTGCATTATGTTGTAACAAAATATAAGGGACATCAAATTGGAAACATTTGTAATGATTAATCAACGATGCTATTTGTATTTTTGAAAAACTGAATATGATAGTAACGAACGTTAGAGAAGGTTAGAAATTAAAAAATAAAAATAAAGTTGAGAAAATGGATGGGAATTACCCGAAGGACAATGTTGGAGACAAGATTGTAAAGTTTGTCTGTGTCGCAAATTTCATCATCATTGAGGTGGGCTAGATAAACAATGTCGAGGATCTGATCGTCAGTAAGATCAAATGGATTGGGCAAAGAGGCACGGTGTTGGATAGAAGCTGTGCCACTTTGAGGGATCAAAGCGGTAGTTGAAGTTCCATTAGATAATGCCATGGTGATTCAATGTGAGAGTAGTATCCTGTTGTGCTGGTTTGTATTTGAAAGCAAATTATGCTTTGCCCTGGCTTTGGTGGTGGTGGTGCTGAACTTATATATAGGGTGGAGTACGTGTGAGTTTAAACTTGGCACAGTTACTTCCTTAAGCACAGAGATATCTCAATTCAAGAAAAGAAAAGAAAAGAAAAGGGCAGAAACAGACACAGAGACAGAATAATATGTAAAGTAGCTTATGATACGGTGGTTTCTAAACGTGAAACATGCTGCAGCAATGTGAATTCACGACATGCCCCTGCAGGTTTCTGAAGCTATCTCGAGTAACTGTAACATAACAAGACCAAGGATATAATTGGGATTTTGTAGAAACTGCAGGGAATTTATTTATTTTTTGCTTGTGTCTCAAGTTAATACGGCCAAACTTTTGCTTTTGCGAAAGATACATAATGACGCCAAAATGAAAATAAAAATGTTATATATTTCCAACTATGATTAAATTTGTTTTAACAACCAATAATAAATAAATTTAGATTAATTAGGTCACTTCAGGTAGTCCAACCCTTATACCGTGTAATCATAGTATTTTATGTTGTTGCTTATTTACGATAAAACATGAAATTCTTATTAGTTCACATATAATTTTTTATAGAATAGGTAATGTTATTGTTTAATTTATACTAGTTATTTTGAAAATTTTATAACAATTTTTAAAGCAAACTATGGATTACAAATTTATAACAATGTTTCTTTGTGATAGTTATTACCATCCTCATCATCAATAAAAATAAAGGGTAAAAATATCAATACATAGGTGTGTTTTTTTTTTTTTTTTTCACAGGAATCAATATATAGCTATTAAAAAATATAAATTGGAAAAGAATATAAAATATTAGGTTGGATAGGAAAAACTCAAAATCTAGTTTATAAATATAAATATATTTTTACAATTATTTTATCAGTAGAACTTTTGATAACATTAATGATCATTAATGTAAAACTTTATGTTATACATTTTCAAAATGAAACTCCAAATAAAATTAACCAATAATATGATGAAATTTGTATTATTGTAATTAAATGTATCATCTTTAATTTCGTTTACATGAAATAACATCTATTGAAAATGTGAGTTATTAAATTAATCTTGATCCTCTTTGATTCTCAGCAACAAAACATCAGGCGATTTAAAAAATAACATAGTTACAAAGTCAAACATAATTGATATTATTACACATTTTGAATTAATGAAGGGTTAAACAATAGTTCTGTTGTAAAGAAACGAAAATATTTTTCCTTTTTAAATTATCAGTTTATATATTAATTTCCTATAGTAAAAAATGTATATTACAGTTTATTAGTCTAAATTCCTATTAAAAGATAATATAAGATTGATTAAATTCTGCTAATCATTGACATAACTGACATACGGATTTTAAAAAAAAAATTTAGAATCGTAGGCCAACAACATGACATTACTTGTAATAGAAATCGATTAGAAATAATACAAACTTAAAGCAATATATTATATGGTTTAGGCATATAAGAAAAAACCTACCTAGATAAAAACTTTTAATTTCGAATACTATATAAATAAAAGACTTACACATCATAACAGGATACTTTTGACCATATCATATCCAAAACTTTGATAATTTTAAATGTTGAAGATTAAATTTAACGTTATTAAATTATATATTTTATATGTATATTTTAAAATGATTTTATATAGTTTTTAAATTTATAAATTACTAAGTGAATTTCATCTCTCTCTCAACATCATTTTTATAAATTCAAATAGACAATTGAGAAAGATAATATTATTTTGAGTGTAATGAGGTTTTTATTTCTTTAAAAGAAATCAAATTAGGTTATAATATGACAAAATACGTTTCTTAATTCCTCCAGTTATTTTAAAATTATGTTTTAGTGTATCTTCAGACGGTTTCTAATTTTAATCATTAATATTTTGAAAATTAAAAAAAGAATTAGACACATGGAATCAAGACAAGAAAAATTGAAGATTAAAATTGAATTAAAAAATTGAGAAGATTTAAATGCTTTTATCCAACAATTTCTTTTGTTAAATGCTAGCTATCTAATAGAAAGCTTATCATGCACGTTTGGATCAATTCGTTACCAACAATAGCAAGCATAATAGGGGTGAAAAGGTAAAAGTACCAATGGTCCCATGGAAAATAGAAGCATAGAATGCTTTGCCAAAAAAAACAATACGGTTACGGACATGAGGGTCGGAAATAAAAGCTTAAACGTTACATGCAAGATTTATTTTTGTTTCTTTATCATCAACTTTCTCTGTTATAAGTCAGTCAAACATTAATATTTCTATAACAAGTTTTTCTTTAACGTAATTCAGTGTTCTTTAAGTTTGTTTTTTGCTTTTCTACTTTGTTTCTTTCGTATATTCTGTGTAGTTGTTAATCTTTGTCGAAAAATATATATCATATTACCGAAAATAAAATAAAATAGGGCTAACTATGTTTCCCAGCGGCTATATCATACTGTCAAAAAGTTAAAAGAGTACAACGACTAGAATTGTGAGAGATTCGTACCCAATGTGAAAATGATATATATAACTTATTAAAGCATGTTGAAATAATTTGTTAAATGCATCTTGATGAAAAATGTTATACCATACTGTCGGTATCCCTCTAATTTCACTTTCTTTATATATTTAAGTTGTCAAGATGAAGTGTACTATCTTCATTTATTTGAGTATTTACAAAAATATATACGCACTCAACCTATAAATATTAATATATGCATATAGTTTATTATTTCCTAATCTCCTACAACTTCTAATTTATATAAATGTGTTTTTAAAAGTATTATTTCTGTAAATATTTACATTAGTTTATAACTTAAACATATACCAATGTAATATGATACTTTTCTAATAAGGTTAAACATGTTTTTCATCGTTTAGTCTCACTCTTGAAAAATCACTTAGTCTCACCGTTTATTACAAAACCTGATAGAATATGCTCCGGCGACATTAATCAAAGAATAAAGAGGACAACGAGCCAGAGGGTGAATCAAGAGCTTTTCAGAAGATTGGGTCCATCTTAACCTGTTTGGTCTTTCAATCAGCTGCTTAGGCCCAAATGCAAAACTGAAAAAATCACTTTGAAGAAAATAGAGCATCAAGGAGAAGTCCTCTAAATTGTATAAATTGTTTAGAATAGTTTAAGAATAATTTAAGAATAATTTAGGCCTTGTATTTAGTCCAAGTAAAATAGATTTGAGCCTTATATTTTTAGGCCATGTAGTGTAAGTGTTGCGCCTTGAAGCCCGTAAATAATGTTGGGTGTGATTAAGGAATCCAAGTTAGGGTATGGGAAAATCTCTCTCCTTGTGCCACTTCACCTTGTGAGAGCCGTGAAGTGCAAGCTAGGTTTGAGAAGCTTGCCATAGAAATTAGGGTTAGAAGCTTGTCACAAAACCTAGGGCTAGAAGCTTGTCATAGAAGCTAGGTTTGGAGAGCTTCTCCTACAAGCTTCTTTTCTCTCCTTTCTTCTATAAATAAGTATGTAGGCAATGTATAAGTTAGCTTGATTCACATTAATGAAATGCTGCAGAATTTCTTCAACACTTGTGTTAAGCTCTTCTTTGAGTTCTCTCATTGAGAAAGACTTAGAGAAACCTTGGTAGTTGGCCTAACCTCTACCAAGAATCCTACTCCACCTAGTTCACCATTTTCATTGCAAACTTCTTTCATAGTCTTCATTGGTCATGCCTAGCTCACAGAACAACTTCATCACACATTGTTTCCACATCATTCAATGAGCTTCCTCTTCATTTCAATCGGTGCAAAAGCTTATCCAAGACTCCTCTTCATCACACGAGGTTCATTGAAATAAAGCATCAAGGAAGCTCTCCATCATTTGGTATCTAGAGTTATGGTCTTCAAGGGATAAGTTATTGAATCCTTCATTATTTTTCATCTGTTTATGTGTTTTCCACTTCTGTTTTTAATTGTCTTGAGTAATTGTATCGTTCATATGTGATTGTGCTTGAGTTTAACTGGTTCAAATGCATTGAATCTACTTGAACCGTCCAAAATCATATGGTTTAGGTGATTTAGAGTGTATCGCAAGCTTTGCATGTTGTTTGAGTCTTAATTCAATTTTCAATTGGTTTTTACTTCTGGTTTTTGTGCTTAGTTTTGTTTTATAATCCGTATACATGTTCTCAAGTCATGTTTAATTCCAAAATGTCATCAATTTTATAGATATGTGCTAGTAGTTTAGGTGTTTGATCAAATGTGTGAGTGAAAAACTACTGAACATTAAGTGTTTGATAAAAAGGTGCATTCTGAAAAAAATAGAAAAAAAATGATAAATGTTAAAAGCCTGAATCCTGGTGACTAAAAATTTCTAACAGAAGTGAATTTTTGCTCTCTATAAATGATTTACTGCATCTGATCCAGTGACCATTTTGTGCTCAAATTTTGTGTGGAATTAGCACGACATGTTGAGAATCTATCATAATATTTTTGTGGTTAAATTCACTCTGGATTTATTATAATAAATTTTGGAACCAATGCTGGCAGAAGCTTTAGCGTATAGCATCAGAAGTGTGAAAAGTGATACAAAACGCTCTCTATTCGAAATTTTTCTAGAACGATTCCGTGGTTATTTTGAGCTGAATTATTGTGTGGGACTTCGGTGATGTCTTGAGAATTTGAGATAAAAATTTTGTGTGAAGATACGCTTTAAATTGGTTGCAATAAATAGATCAAGTGGCACTGCTAGAACTGGAAAATTCTAGCTTTATTTTTTCTTTTTAAATCTATTCTAGAGCCCTTCTTAGCTAATCTGTTTGTGTGTTGTATTTCCATTTTGTGTCTTAATCTCTTGCTTGTCATTTCATTCAAATTCATTGAGTTTGCCATTTGATAATCCAATTGAGTTGTGCTCTTTTCAAATTGTGCTTTACCATTTTACTTTGTGGTCTCATGGTGAATAGAACATCAGACAAGGAACATAGAGCGAGTTGGTAACCAATGTGTTGAGGGTTGATTTGAGATCAAACTTGTAGAAGAGTTCTCACAGAAGGGCAAGAGAATGCTACCGAAAATTGAGTGACAAATTTGCAGTAATTTGGAATGAAACACTTGTGAGGAATTTTCACAAACAATTGAAAGACAGTGTAGGAATTTAATTTTTCAGCAAGAAATTTGATTGTATTTTTTTTTTAGTTTTAAGTTGCAAAAATAATGTTATTAGTGGATTAGTATCACGCATTAGAAGGTGAATGTGTCTCAAAGGTCCTTGGTGTCAATGAGCTTCACCTTAGGGTTGTCTAGTTAAATCCCTTTAAAGCTTTGTCATTTCAAGATGTTTACAATTTTTGCTTTTACATTACTGAATCCTACACAACTAGATTTTTCTTTGTAATAAAATTTTAGTGTGAGTCACCTTCATTTGTGATTTAGATATTTCACTGCAAGAAAGAGTTTTGGAGCACATTGGGGTCAGGCTCTGGCTAGAAAAATCTTGGTACTTAAGTTGTCCTAGTGACACACCTCACTTTCTTGGGAGTCCTCCCTTGTGTGCTAGACTAGATTTTTATTGAAGTGAGAATCTATTTTACAAAACTTAATATGTCTACACATTCTCTTCACCATATTGGCAATGAGTCCAGTGAAAATGCAGATTTGAGAAAAATTTTGAATGAAATTCGGTCTTTGAAAATAAACACTAAAGTATAATTTTCCATTGTGGAGGAGGAACTAAAGACCTTAAGAAAGAAGGATCATAAACAAAAATAAAAAACAAGTTCTTTTAAAAGTTTTCATTCTGGAGAGGAAGATGAAAAACAAGAAAGAAATAGTTTGAGAATGGGTGATTATTACCAACCTGATCCTCATGTTCACCATAGAAAAGAGAGTAAAGCTAAAGAACTTAACATACACTTACCTCATTTTCATGGAAAACATGATGTGGATGTATTCTTAGACTGGGAAATGAAAGTCAATTAACTTTTTGAGTGTTACCACATCAACGAGGAGAGAAAAGTACCTTTAGCTACCCTAAGTTTCCAAGGCCATGCTACGCATTGGTGGTCTGCCCTTGTAAGAGATAGACATTTGCATCAATAGCCTTCCATAGTTTACTGGCACGATCTTAAGAGTGCTCTTAGACGTAGGCATATTCCCTCTTATAACAACCGTTAATGTATAGATAAACTCCACAAACTGCATCAAAATAACTTGAGCATAGAGGAATATAGCCAGAAAATTGAGCTTTATATGATGAGGGCGAGTATAAGAGATGAGGAATCTGTGACTATTGTTAGGTTCTTAAGTGGGTTAAGATTATAAACTACAGATAGAGTTGAGCTACTACCTTATAGAGACTTGAATGATTTAGTTGAAATATGTATTAAGGTAGAACAACAACTAATGAGAAAATCTTGTACAAGGAAAGAAAAAGCTCAATCTAAAGAAGATCCATGGGAGGTAGATAACTCTGTGGATGAGCATAGAATAGAACCTCCTAATAGCCTAGAGAAAAATACAAACAAGAGTATCCATAACACACTTGGACTAGTTACATTAAATGTTTTAAATGTCTCGGTCATAGACATGTAAAGGCCCAATGCCCATCCATGAGAATCATTCTTCTTAAGGGCAAAGACATATATAACATTGAGGATGAGACTAACAGTACTAGGAAGAGTGATGAGTATCAAAGTCAGAGTTGTGAGGATACTTACCCTTATTCTTTAGAACTTCTTTTGATGATAAATTCTAATCAGCTAGGTACTACCCATAGAGAGAATATTTTCCAAACAAACTGTCAAACTTTTAACAAAAATTGTTCTCTCATTGTGGATAGTGGATCATGCTACAAATTTTGTAGTATCTAGTTGGTTAAATTGTTGGAAATCAGTACAAAGGTCCATCCGTAACCTTATAAACTTTCTTGGATTCAAAAGCATGGAAATCTGATAGTGAGTCAACAAGTGAAAGTTAAGCTATCTATTGGACATTATTCTGAAAATGTTTTATGTGATTTAGTTCCCTTAGAAGCTTGTTCTATTTTGTTAGGATGACCATAGAAATTTGAACATAACATCGTTTAGCATGGTCGTACTAATAATCACTTTCACTCATCAGAATAATAAGTTTGTAATAGTTCTTTATCACCTTCAAAAGTGGTAGAAAACCAATTACAAACAAAACAGAGAATAGAAAATCAAATAAAAAAAATGTCTAGCTCAATTAAATCAAGAACTTAATGATATAGAGCTTAGGCATGAAAAGATAACTAGGAAGGCAAGAGGAATCTATGCCTGGCTCTAAAACAAGTACAAACTTCTCTTCTTTAGAAAAATATTTTTAGGAGTTGATTGACAAGAAATCTTTGTTTGGAGGTGAACTCGACAAGAAAATAAACTCCTCCTTCATAGAAAATCTTTGTGATGAATTGTATAAAGAAAAATATGTATCTAGGGCTGAGTTAGACAATGACACAAAACCCTACATTTATAGAAAAACCTTGTGATGTGTTGCTTGTAATTGAACAACAAGATCAAAATATTAAGCAACTTCGTAGGGAAAAAAATAAAGAAAAATACAATAAAAATTAAAAGTGTTTCTTGGGCCAAAAAACTTTGTCGATCATCTGGTAAGGAGGACCTTGACCTTTGGAGTTTGTTTCTTGAGAATTTTATTTCATTCTTAAATGTTTTGCATGTATGCCATCTGTTTTACTATTTTCATGTTTCTACATAATGGTGTTTGACCTGGGAAGGTAACAAGAATAAACAAATAATAATAAAGCTTCTGTATGTAACATATTGCAAGATTTGAGGACATAACCCTTTCAAGAGGGAGGGATGACAGAATATGCCCTAGTGACATTAATCAAAGAATAAAGAGGATAAAGAACCAGAGGGTGAATCAAGAGCTTTCCAGAAAATTGGACCCATCTCAACCTATTTGGGCTTTAGATCATCTACTCAGGCCCAAATGCGAAATTGAAGAAATCACTTTGGAGAAAATAGAGCATCAAGGAGAAGTCCTCTAAATTGTATAAATTGTTTAGAATAGTTTAAGAATAATTTGGGTATTATATTTGGGCTAAGCAAAATAGATTTGGGCCTTGTATTTTTGGGTCATGTAGTGTAAGTGTTGGGCCTTGAGGCCCATAAATAATGTTAGACGTGATCAAGGACTCTAAGTTAGGGCATGGGAGAAGCTTTCTCCTTGTGCTACTTGTCATTACCTTGTGAGGACCCTGGAGTGCAATCTAGGTTTGAGAAACTTGTCATAGAAGTTAGGGTTAGAAGCTTGTCATAGAAGTTAGAGTTAAAATCTTGTCATAGAAACTAGGGTTAGAAGTTTGTCATAGAAACTAGGTTTGGAAAGCTTCTCCTACAAGCTTCTTCCTTCTTTATAAATAAGTGTGTAGACAATGTACAAATTAGCTTAATTCACATTAATGAAATGCTGCAGAATTTTTTCAGCACTTGTGTTAAGCTTTTCTTTGAGTTCTCTCCTTGAGAAAGACTTAGAGAAACCCTTGGTAGTTGGCATAACCTCTACCAAGAATCTTACTCCACCTAGTTCACCATTTTCATTGGAAACTTCCTTCATAGTCTTCATTGCTCACGCCTAGCTCACAAAACAACTTCATCACACATTGCTTCCGTGTCATTGAAGAAACTTCCTCTTCATTTCAATCGGTGCAATAGCTTCTCCAAGACTCCTCTTCATCACATAGAGTTAGTTGAAGCAGAGCACCAAGGAAGCTCTCCATTAGAACCCAACCGTGAAAAGTTTAGAAACCTATTTTTGAACATTACATGCTTCAATTGTGGGGTTACCGAGTTACTAGCCCCCGAATACATTGAAAAAGTTACTTCCCCTACGTGAGTCATAGGAACAACCTCCTCTTTGGAAGCTCATTCTTTGGAGTCTGGACGCATGCACAATCACTTCAGAGCTGGTCATTGAAGTTAACGGAAAGAATATGGTTCCACGAAGGAGAAATCCTTGTGTTGAATGTAGGGATTGTGAAAATCGAAACCCTAATACCAATTCTATTAATGCATTTTACATATCTTCTTTCAAGGATATGAAACAGATTTTAACATAGACTACATATTAGCATTCACCATACTATGGGACAAACACATCTCCACCCTTGCATACATTTTTTCTACCATAAGACCTCTCTGACTTCTTATTTAGGTTTTATCTTTTGTAGATTCAGGTATGGAAAGTACCTTAGCTCTACCTGATGTTGTAGCAACTTATATTGATATGTTGTATCCTTATTCGACTATGGCTCTTTTGATCGATTCCAAAGCTTAAGATCAAGACTTTTGTTCTTGGTTTTGGTCAGAAAGGGCTTTCCACTTAGAATTCTTAGGAAAACCATTTTCTTCTCAAAAGAGTTTCAAATCACACAGATAAAGCATACAATTGAACACCCTGATGAAATAGACGCTAGAGCAGCTACTAGGGAGGGAAACTTACTGCTGGAAGCATTATGTTTCGTTTTAAAGAAGTGTGGGTGGAAGTGATTAGGGGAGAATAGTGTTGCTTCCATGGTTGGCCTTTTTACGATTCCTATCAAGGTGTTGTGACCTCGTTGACGACGGCTGAGGGCGATCCGAAAGAGAAATTAAAAAAATAGTGAAAAGAAAGAGATGGAGTCGCTACGATAGTTTATTATGGAAAACTATGGAAAAACCAAGAAAAGGGAAAAGGAAATGATCTGCGAACCAGAGATGAGTTCGGGAGTCGGTTACGCATTGAGAAAGTATTAACACCCCATAACGCCTGTCCTAAGACAATACCTTTAGTCAAATGATCAAAATCAAATGTGGTTTATTAAAGATTTATTCTTCCCTAAAAATAAAATACAAATAAGAATAAAATAAAAAAATTTAAATTAAAGGATCCGATAAGGATTGACCTTGCACCTACGTATTTCTATCCGTGATAGAAAATCAGGGCTCATGTAGTTCTAAAAGAGAATTGAATTTGACTTTTTTGGAAAGTTTTGGTATTTTTGTATTTTTATATTTTTATTATTTTTTAAAAATTAAACTTCATTTCGACTACCGTAAGACGCGTACGACCTTTTGATATTCCAAAAGAAGGCAAAACTTTTCTAATTATATCCCATAACGCGAACGGTCACTTAGGAATTCAATCAAAATTTACTTGGAAATAAAATCTCACATGACACGTATGGCCATTTGGAGGTTCAATCATACTCAAGCAAACTTCATGAAGAAAAAGCAAGGAGTTTGGACTTAGAAAATTCAACCTGCATGTGATATAAGGGCAGCAGAAAAAGATAAAACCCAATTTTTGGAGGGGAATTTTAGGTATCAAATGGGCAAGTAAATGAACGAGCTATATAACAAATTAAAGAGCTCCAGGAGTTCATTCTAACGCATGCTCACACTGCTCCTACAAGTTCAAGGAACGCGAGAACGAGATCCTCAAAGTTGGTCCAGTGACCAAATTGCGCATTTCAGCATTGGGCACACAGTATTCAATGGTGAAACCCCATTTTTGGGGGCTGATTTAGGGGTCTTAATGGTGTCATAAATGACCTTTCCAAATATCGTTGTAAAGATCTCCATGAAATCTTTCCAACGCATACTCACACATCTCCTAAAGGTTCATGGATTTCGAGAAAAGATGCTCTAAAGTTGGTCCAGTGACTAACATGCACCCTGCCTGCACCATATCACCAGAAATAGTGATGAGACCCGACTTTCGGGGTCTGTATTGAAGACCTTAATGATTTTGCAAATGGCATTGCCATATACCAATGTAAAGAGCTCCATGATATCTTTCCAATGCATACTCACACATATCCTAAAGATTTATGGATTTCGAGAACGAGTGCTCCAAAGTTGGTCTAGTGACCAACTTGCACATTGCCTGCACCAGATCACCAGAAAACAGTGGTGAGACCCGATTCTTGGGACCATTTTTGAGGGATCTAAAGCTATCATAAATGGTGAAGTTATATACCACTTTGAAGAGTTTCACGAGCTCTTTCCAATGCACCCTTACAAGACCTCTAAAGATTCAAGGATTTTGAGAATGAAAGCCTCAAAGTAGTGCTCATGCTACACTTGTGTTATTTTATGTGCCAGGAAATAAAATTAATGGTGAGCTCCAGAAATGGTCATGTAATATATCATTGAAAAGCGCTCCAGAAGCTCTTTCTAACGCACTCCTCCACCAATCTCACAGATTCACCTGTTGCTCTCTAATTCACTCCAAAGCGAGTCCATTGGACAAAATTGAGCACACTAGGTGCTCGACGAAATGTCTAAATGAATTTATAGTTTTTGAAATCCAATTTCATGCATATTCACTTACTGTAATAACTCAATTATGATACAATTCAACTCAACATAACCTAACCAACAACATTGAACCACTTTTACACAGAAACAATAACATGCATTAACCTCTTCCTCTCACATATCAAACACAAATCACAATCTCACTGTTTTTTAAATTTTCTATATTTCTAAACTCATTATTTTTGCTCATACATGTTCCTAATAGGTGTAGAAAACAAAATTACACAACAAAACACATTAAAACAGCAAACATGAACTTGTCGGAGTACATTTTCCGGCGAGATTCCGGCGACCTCGAATAGCCGGTTCAAAAGTCATCGTTTATTCACCATCACTTCCTCGTTCTAATGCAATTGAAATCAAGTTATTACGTGCAATATACATAGAGAAATCAATGAAAGAAAGGATCGTCGGTGCAACTCCATTGAAGGAGATAACCGGCGCAACTCTGATAAACAAAACTACAATTATTTAGGCACTTTCAGCTTATGAAATATGAAGAAATGGAATGAGGATGAAGAGACCTTGTAAAATAAGGTTTAAACCGAGTTCAAGAGGGGGGGTGAAATGAACTTTCAAAAATTTTCGCAAATCTGATTTGTTCTTGAAGTAGAGAATGAAAATTCTTGATTCAATCAATTAACTCGTGTAATTCTGAACTGTTCAGTAAACAATCAATTGTGCACATCGGAAATTATTCAATATAAACCCAGAAAAACAATTTCAGTGTAGAATTGTTTTAACCTATATTCAATATGATTAAACACAATCCAATAGATTAAAATCAATCCAGAAACACAGTTGATTCAGATATATGAAAACAGAAGTTTAGAATATATTCAACTATATGATCAGATTTTAATCCAGTCAATTTAAATGGTGGCAGCAGTTGAATAAAAGAAATCAAGAAGAGTAGGGAGAAAAGCAAGAACACGGAATTTTTATCCTGGTTCACCCTTCCACAAGGGCTATGTCCAGTCCTTTGCAAACTAGCAAAGATTTCCACTGAACAGATCACAAGATCAGTTTACAACCCTTGCTCCCAGAAAGTTACAAACTGCTCCCAACAGTAAACCCACACCTCACTGAACCCCTTAGCTAGTGTGTAACCAGTGCAGAAACCCATTGCACCACAACACTTGCAGTCCGCAAGCAACACTACTCCCAGCAGTACTTACCCTCTACTAAACCCCTCAGCAGATGCGAGACAAGTGCAGAAACCCACTGCACCAACTCAATTACAAACCCAGTAATTGAAAACAGCAAACAGATTACAGATCAACAGGATCAGAAAAGATTACAAAGTACTTCTACACAAAACAGATTACACAGAATGAAGATTAGGTGTAGAATACTTAGCTTTGGTCCAGAACCAAAGTAGCAAGAACCTCACTTCAAGGATGCTTTAAAGATTCACGTTCTTGGAGGTTTCTTGATTTGAAAAGCTTTTCCAAAATGATGATCGCACAAAAGGGG
>Ga0099824_1006037_pt1 | contig 16804 bp, 6 predicted proteins | sample SiratrowhiteBW_FD_76837 | JGI IMG/M metagenome (GOLD analysis project Ga0099824, IMG submission 76837) | Root nodule microbial communities of legume samples collected from California, USA - Siratro white BW | ecosystem: Host-associated > Plants > Roots > Nodule | place: USA: California... | reverse complement strand
TCATCACAACTCTAGTTATTAGCCACTTGGTTTTCATTTTAAACTTTTGCACAATGTTAGTATTAGACTTAAATTACTTTTTGTTAGAATTTTATTTTGCATTATATGTTTTTAGAAAGTTATGATGGACTATGTATTGTTCCTTTTGTATTATGTGTCTAACTCATCATTTGGATGATAAGTGTTTCAAACTTAATTATTATATTTTAGCACTTTAGTTAGCTTTTGATTTTGAACGTTAACACTTCATTAAAATGTTGTTAAAATTTTATTTTGGACCATAATTTTAAATCTTACGCACATACATATTTGTGTTATTAGTTATATATATTTTTAATATATAACTAATTATATAACAGAAATAGAATTACATCTTACATACGGATAATTCCGTATGTAAGTTACATACGGATAATTCCGTATGTAACTTATGTACGGAATTATTCATACTTAAGTTACATACGAAAATAATTTAATATGTAAGTTATCTACGCCGCATTTACATACGGATTACTTTCTGCATTTAATTCGTTAAAAATATCAATTTATGTACGAATTTTGGGTGTTACATATGGATTTTTTTCCTGTATAAAATGTATTTTTTTAGTATATATATATATATATACATATATATATATATATGTATATGTATATATATATATATATGTATGTATGTATATGTATGTATATGTATGTGTATGTATATGTATGTGTGTATATATATATACATGCACACACATACATATACATGCACACACATGCATGTATATATATATACACACACATACATATACATACACATACATATACATACATATATATATATATATATACATATATATATATATATAGGAAAACATTACCATTGTGGATGTGGGAAAAGAATCTACCATGTTCACCTTGTATTGCTTCTTGGTGGCATCACCCAGGGCATCAAGGTTCTAGAAACAACGAATAACTCTCTCATCAACACTTTCGATCATCTTGAGAAAATATTATTTATAAGCTTTCGGTGAAAAAAAAAAGAATCTTATAAAAAAAACTCATAAAAATATAAGACAAAGATAATTACGATAATTTTAAAATAAATCGTCAATATATTTGAAGTTGTAAAATTACATCCATTATTGTATCATTTAGAAAAATCACTAATTAACTATATTAACCATATACTTTTAAGACATTTCTTCCTGTAATACTTTTAAAGAATAAAAAACTAAACAAATTTTTATATAACTTCTATATAAGTTAAAATATCTAATTTAGAAATATGATTAAATTCCTATAATACATGAATTAATTTTAACTTATTTATTTACTAATAAATTTCTACGTCAACTATACAAATTTTATCACCTAATTTCTAAATCAAATGTACAAAACGTTATTGTACTTGCCGAAGAATTGCAGTAACTCCTAATAAATATTTAAGAAATTAATTTAATGGCAAATTGAAACTTTGAAACTCTAATTTGTTAACAACTTTTTTAAAACTAGTTAATGTAGTGTTCATTTCAAAATTTGAGAAACTAATTTGATAAATAAAATATTTATAGTAAACTCATCCAATAAAATTTTATGTAGTTATGTATTCTTATGTAACACAAAAATAGACATATGTTAAAGTGTGAACATGCTAGATTCTTTGAAAGTGTAGTTAGTCTTATTAAACACCAATAACATGACATTCCATTAAGCCTTTTGAAAAATTGCAAGTCGTGTAAGTTAAGATGTGTGTTAATTCAGTCTAAGTTATATATTGAATATGATATTTATTATTTCATTAATATTATGTATTTATAAGTATAAATTTCAATTGTATTTTATGATTTATTTTAATATATTTGTATAACATATATTTTTATTTATTTATAGTAAATAATAAATAATTAATATTTATTTTTAATTGTTATATTTACTTTTGTAATTAATAATCTAATTGTTATAGTAAATAATAAATTATTAATATTTACTACTATAGTAAATAATAAATTATTTATTTCTCCAAAAAAACACTCTTTAGTGTACATAGTCCAAATTAGTGTACACCCTTTAGTGACCTTCGAAGTCCTCCGTGGGTTAAAAAGTTATTAGCATTCAATTATTGGAAAATCAAATGGAACTAATTTTTCCTTTTCTTTAAGAAAATAAAAATAAGAAGGAAATTAAAGTTTGTTTTTAAATTATTTATTTTATAAATATTATATAAACTATTAAAATAATTCATTTTTATTAATTAAATAATTAACAAATATTTTTATTGTTAATAAAATATATGAATTTTGAAAAGGTTTACACTTATTAATATTAAAAAATTTATTAGAAAATTTAATTGAATAAAAGTTTTTAAATTAAAAATGTATATAATATAAATTAATATTAAATTTTATAATAATTTAAAATGGGTGTTTCGATATAAATTAATGTTAAATGTTATAATAATTTAAAATGGGTGTTATGATATAAATTAATATTAAATGTAATATGATTTATTTTTGAATAATTTATTATTATTATTATTAATTTATATACAATTTAATCAAGAAAAATTTATATATTTTAATTTAATTAATTATATTAAATGAAGGAATTTATATAACTTACACTAAAAAAATCAATTTTATCTGGAAAAAATCCTTAGATAATTTTTAAATTCCATATGTAAATAGTAATTACATTGTGAGATGGATAATTTATCTATGAATTTTTTCTGTATGTAATTTATTTAAGGAATAATCCGTATATAATGTCGTAGATAAATACAATGTAATTTATCTACGGAATAATCCGTATATAATTTATTTACATCATTACATATGGATTATTTCGTAGATAAATTACATACTGAATTTTTTGTATATAATTTATCTACGAAAAAATCTAAAAACCTAAACTCTAATCAATAAAATCAGTATGGGAGAATTGAATGAAAAAGAGACTTACCAGCCTTTGGAATCTCACCTGCTTCCAAACAGAAAAAGAAAAATCAAGTTGCAAATCCAAACAGAGCCATTAACCTGCAAAATATCACAGCAGGGGGGACATTGAGAACATCCAAATGCCCAAATGCAAACTCACAAACGCGCAAATGCGATACTGAGAACGTCCAAACACCCAAACACGCAACCTCGAGGCACGAGAACGTCCAGTCACTGAGAACGGAGGCACCGAGAACGTTGACGCACTATAAGGTGGTGGTTTGTATGTCTAAGAAGGGTTTAAGAGATGTAAAAAGAGATACTAAAGTTTTTATAAGTTTTCCCTCCGCGTTGCGTTTTGTTGGTGCATTTTTAGGATCTTTTTATTAATTTAAATTTACATACGAGAAAATTTTGTATGTAATATTTAATCATATATGGATAAAATCCGTAGATAATATTCCATATGTAATGTTTAATTTACATACAAAATTGATTCGTATGTAATATTTTGTATATAATGATTAATTTATTTACAGATTTATATCCGTATGTAATATTCCGTATATAATGATTAATTTATCTATAGATTACATTCGTATGTAATATTCAAGTAGATAAAATGTATTTTTTTTTGTAGTGTTATGAAATTAAGTGAAATAAAATTAAATGTCTATTTTTTACTATTTAAATAAAATTATTTTAATTTTAAAATATATAAATACTTTATCAATTTTGGTTATTATAGATAATAAAAATAAACCTTTTTTATTTTTTAAGTGTTATGGTATTTTTAGAGGATATGAAATTTTATATAATCATTGTGGGTTAAAAACAATTAATATTTAAATGTTACAAAATTATTAGGTATTTAGAATTAAAAATTTAGGTGGACAATTTAAATTAATTAGTTAGATAAATATTATATATATATAATATATATATATATATATATATATATATATATATATATATATATACATAGTTTTTAATAATATTAGTATTATGACAAATATTAAATATGTCATGTAATGTATAAAATACAAATATTATTCGTTAAGACCAGTCGAAAAATTAAAATTAATATTTATAGAACAACATTTTGGAATTGAAAAAAAGTCAAGTTTCAAAGAGAATGTTTTGATAGTGACGATGTTTAAAGAAATTGATGCTAAAGGTGTTTGTAGTTTTATTGCATAAGTTTCTGAGTTTTACATATAAGGTAAGAGTTTAATACGCAGTTTAATCTTAACATTGGGTATAAAAATTGATTTTAAAATGTTAAAATATGTTGAAAAAGTTTTGAAGTTTGATTTAATTAATTAAGATTTTATGTAATCAATTAAATTGTTATTTATATGTTGAGGATGATCAATTTATTCACTATATGAATGGATTGAAATAGAGAGAGAAAAATGTGGTTTTAACTTGTCTTCAAGAATAATCAATTAACATGATTAATAATTGATTAAAAAAGATATCATTTTTAACTGATTTTTAACTTTTAATGAGAATAATCAATTAACAACTTAAGATAATTAAATGTCTTTGATCAATTTTTAAACCATGTCTCATAAATTTTATAAATTTTGATTCACTCTTCAACATATTTTGAAAAGCAAAATTACAAAAGTTTATAGGGTTTTTTTTTGAATTGTTTTCATTTGTTTCAAAAGTGCTTCCAAGAATTATTTCAACTCTTGATAATTTTAAATATGTGCAAAGGTTGTATAGTGCTACTAAAATTCTCTTGTGATTGTTTTCCCTATGTAATTGGATTAATTCTATTTTGATTTCTCTTGAGTATTAAGAGTTGAAATTATTGTTTCTTCTTGTTGTGATCTCAAAAGTTGGACATATTCTTCTTAATTGTATTAGCATTTAGGAATTGATTTGGTTGTGTTTTCTATCTTGTATATATTTTGCATGTATTGAGTGCTTGATAATGAGTTTAGGTTCTTCTAAGGTTAAATAACTAAGACTAAACACTACAAAAAAATCGTGTATGTAGTGACATTATTTTTTTGTATACAATGTCGATTACAAATGCCAATTTATACGTGTGTGGCGTTTCCGTGTACCGCCATGATCTAGGCGCCACAAAATATAAAATGGCGTTTTTACGCAAAATGCAATAACATCCGCCATATAATAACTTTTATAAAACGACATTTTTTATTAACAAAAAAAAATGGATAGTGTGAACGCCATTATGAACATTTTAATATGACATTTGTTATGATCATATTATAATAAATTGTGAATGATAATACATTAGTTAAAACTGTGAAAATTATAATATTAAATAAAAAAAATATATCCAACACTTTATAACTATTTCTAGCATTTCATAAACCAATTTTCATAATTATATATGTTATATAATTATCCAGTAGAACAACAGTAAAATAACACAAATTTTATAATAACAAAATATCACATTTAATAATGCAACACATATTTTGTTCTAACACATTTGACAAAATATTTTGTTCCAAGACTAATACTATTACAAATTTGTAAATTGTTCGAACTCAGTTCACTTGTGAACTACTACGAAAACAACATATATATTTAATTTGTCTTGCTGCCTCCACTTGATCCTATAATGTGATTTGGGGATGGAGCGCCACTTGCAACATCTGATGCCTGAAATATTGGTAGTAAACAAAATTAAATACTACAGCAGAATGTATACATTAATACTATAGCAAAATGTGTTTAGGGAGTGTAGTTACCTGTCAATTATAAAGCTTGGTGTTTACTTTCTTATGTAAACAAGTTTAAATACATTTATGTTACATGTATACATACATGTAGTTATCTGACATGCTACTGGATGAAGAGTTGTCAGTTTTTCCATTAAATCACTAGAAGAAAAGTTACATCTCCTCTGAAGAAAGAACAATGTAGGTTTCATTCTTTAACACACTACAGTATGTACATCATAAGTAACAATAAGCTCACTTTACTTTAGAGGGAAACAATAGGTATAAGCAACACATATTCATCTTGGGAGACAATGGAAGTAAAGCTTTCACCCTCAGTTGCATGAACTCTTGCTATTCTATGACAAGAAAAAGGGTTTGTTATGGTTTTCTTATGATGTTCAAAGTAGGAAGAGTTTGTATTTGTCTTTTAAACATTCTTTTACGATGTTTTAGTGCTTTGACTTTGCAAGAGAGGAACATTCTTTGTAGTTGGTGATTCCGGGCTAACAACAACTTCCTCTATCTCTTCTGTTGCCTTTCCCCACAATACAACATAAAGGCCAATAGATACTATTATGCCTCCAACTACATTGAAAAATGCAGAGAGAAAAAATATACATAAATGAACATATTAACAAACTGTCATTAAACTGCACTATGTATATGTCAATGTTGTATCATTGTTAAAAAGAATTGATTATCTGACTGTTTTGAGCTTATCATGGATGATTTATTGATATTAATTCATTGAAATGGCCTTTTGTAAGTAGAAAATCATAAATCATCAAGAAAATTGACAAAAAAAAGAGGCTAGTTTGAATTTGGGGATCCATTAAATGTTTCTACTAATGTAGCAGTTTACACAAAGCAACTGCCCTACTTCTTTTAAATTTCAGATTGGGATATTTGGAGAGTGACAAGATAAGTAACAAAAAAAGATATTTGGGAGAGGATTCATTAACAATTCCATGTGTAACCAATCTACTACCAGCTAATCATTTTATTCCAGATTCATTCTCAAATCTCCATTGTGTTCTTTCACAACAACATGACTCTTCCTATTAGCTAACTCATTGTTATGATCATATTTCACCTTATATTTTTTTTCAATCCACTTATATCCACACCATTTACCATAGTGTTGAGTTTCATTTCTTCACCTTTTCATAAAGCAAATGTCCAACACGAACAATTTTGTAGACTAAATTTGCTATACTCATCATAATAACTTGCATAAGTGTTTCCCCTTGTTTCAAGCAAGAATCAAATACAAAATTGAAGTAGTATCATACTTTCCAATATACAGAGTATCATTAAGGAACATAACACCCATTGCAACTACAATGACAATTTAAAATGGCCCGAAAGATGTTACAAAGACAACCCCCTTCAAATTCAGTGCCTAAGCATAAACTACATTGCTAATTAACTTTACAAATATTCCCTAAAACCACAAAAAACAAATCATCAATAAACTACACAACCAAAGCAAGGTGTATTATGACTTTCAAACAAAATGGTCCTATAAGTTCGTCTGGGAACATCATGGATTTTAAACAAAATGGTCTACGAAAACAAAAACCATTAAAAGTCAAAACACTCTTACTAATCGTTGTCATTGAGGGCGGTCGAAGGTCACCAATTTCATAAAAAACGCTCCAATTGGTTAGGGTTTCACTCAATTGCTCTAATCGGATAGCAATTTACGACACAAATTTTGGAATGACCGTGTGGGAAGAGTTAGGGTTCGAAACGAGAGTTAGGGTTCGAAACAATACCTTAGGAAACGAAAGGTTTCACTTTGGGAATGAAAATGCAACCATAGGAACGACAATGAAACCATAGGAACGAAAAGTTTCACTATGGGAACGAAATGCAAACGAGAATGAAAACTTTGGAGGGAACGAAAGGTTTCAGTTTGGGAACGAAATAGGGAACACTATGTGTTTTGGAGGGAATGAAATGCGTTTTCATTTGTTTTGAGGGAAACTTGTGTTTTCATTTAACACAGGGAGAATTGAAATTGCTCACGTGGTGAAAAAAATGGTACCCTTTATAAAGCGACACTTCTAAATGTCGTTTTTTGAACTCAAAACGTGGAAGTTATTAAAGTGTCAACTTATATAATATAATATGACACTTTTTTTGAACTACCATACTAAAACCGCCACCACATACACGATTTTTTGTAGTGGAAGTAGGATTGTTGTAATGTGAACCAGTATAAATCTTATGTAATCTTTCATTGTTTCTATATCTCTTTCATATTGTTGTGTTGTGCAAGTTTTCTATGTGTAATCTTTATCAATCATGATTCCACAATTAATTACATTCAGTTTTATAATAAGATCAAAATTTCAAAAGAGTTTAAGAAAAGGAAAAATCTTTGCAAAAAAGTTTTCAAAATCAATTCATGTCCTCTCTTAATTTAGCTTAGCCTCACATTTAACAAAATAGTTTAAAAACAACAATATAAGAACAAAATTTAAAATTGTCATAGTTATTTCTAAATAATGTCGTTGTTTGTCTATGATAAAATATATAAAGCATATATATAAACAATCTAAAAATATGAAGGTATATAGTAGAAAGTTTAAATTAATTATATGTGAGATGTTAATATCAAATACAAATGAAAGATGAAAGGAGATAATTAGATGTGATGTCAAATTATATAATATGATTTTAGATAAAGTGAGTGGTTTATTTTTGTGTTTACTATGTACATTGAATTTTTAAAATTCTATTATTCAGAGAGGGAACATTTTGTATATTTAAAAATTTTTTCTCTTCAATATGAATAACCAATATTTTGCCCATAAATTATTTGGTGTGGATTATATTAAAATACGAAAAGACACATTTATCCCAAAAGTGATAACACATCAATTGTTACATGATTCTTCATGCATGCACAAACAATAACCTCAATTAAGCCAAAAAAAATTATATTGTCATGGTTAAGTGATAACTTGGCGTGTCACGTAGCAAACTTCTTGTCACAAGTGTATAACTATATGTTGGACATGCAAATTAGGAGAAGTGACACATATTAAACATATATATTGAGAAAAATATGACATATCCATTATGCAAATTAAAAGATATGACATGTGTCAAAGATATCAATCGAGATAGGTGCATGGCATTTGGAGTGAGAAGAGTGTCACATGTGAAACATACAAATAGGTGATGAGCGACATGTTAAATATGTGAATTCAAATGAATACCACTTTCACACATATACATTGAGTTAATGTTGCGTGTTAAATATGTAGATTAAAAAGAATCTTACTTTTTCATATATAATGTAAAGCAACTACCATATGTCAAATTTATCTTCACGGTGAAATGTTATAAATATGACCACTTTATACATTAGGTACTACCATTTTTTTAAAGCATAAATTATTTTAAATTTCATATTATCTCAACTTGTTTAAAGTAACATTATTTTTTTTTTTTTTTTTTTTTTGCAATTAGGGCACCAGAAAATTACTTGGTTCCTTCATGCACTACAAGAGTGACTTATATACTCCACTAAATATTGGAAATAGAATTTTAAACATGCAATTTTTGACAAATTGTTAAGTCTTTTTGATATTTTATTAAAAATGTAATAAATAAAAACAAATTATTGAATAATTTAAGGATAAAAATATATACGTTTCATATAATAAAATAAATAATTAATATATTTCAAAAAGATTAATAGAATTCACCTTACCATAAATAAACATTACTTAAATATTTAAAACTTACATTTCTTTTACGTTTACTCTTTACTACCTAACGTTCATTCTAATTCAACTCAACTATAAAAAATCTAACTATTGTTATTCCTGGAAATGTTAAACATACCAGTTTGGTACAATCTAGTCTACCAGACCACTTAAAAAAATTGTATCGGGGTTTTATAGGTAGACTACATTTTGGAGATTACTTCCTGCAACCCCTGTTTTTGAACATTCACCCTCACAATTATTCTGTTCGCTTCTTGCTTAATGCATCATATTACTGCTGCCATTATCATTGTTGCCGCTGCATCAAGAAGGAAAAAAAGAAAACATTCTAAAAAAATCTTATTATAAAAAGCTCTTTCTAGAACACATTTCATTCTAGAAAGTTTGTTATGTGGAAAATTCATTCTAAAAAACGCATTATAGAAAGTATTATATACGTTCTGAAAATTTTGTTTCAGAAATCCTGTTTTGAAAAACTTATTTCAAAATATATTTTATACGTTCTGAACATTTTGATTATGAAAATTCTGTTCCAGAAATCTTATCTTATTTTAAAAAACATATTCTAAAATTTATTTCATAAATTTTGAAAAGTGTATTCTGGAAAAATTTGCAGAATAGGTAAGCTAAAAGTCACTTTAAAAAAAGATAAATAGTCATTCTGAAAATTGTAGAGGTGCATGTTCAAATTAAGGTGTGTAAGAAGCAATTGCCCAACACTTTCAACCTACTCCAATCATAGGTTAGATCAATAAGTCATTTTAATCCGCTTAAAAATTAAAAAAAGTAAACAAAAAATAAAAAAAATAATTACAAAATTTAAGTCGTATTAATAAAATAAATAAAATAATTTTAAAAAAGGTAATATCCCTTTTATATTCTTAAAAATGTAATTATTTATAAAACAAGTCCATCCCACCTAATCACATTTGAACCACAAGCTTAATGAATCTTATTCCTATCTAGTTGTTTTGTGCAAGACGTATCGTCTTCCTATCTTGTTGGTAATGTTCAAACTTTAATAGGTGATGTTCATTTAAGTTTGACTATCAGCCTTGTATACATATGATCGAAATAAATGATCGGTTAAGGTGTTGGGATCTTCCACCAAATGGATTTGCTAAGGTATATTGTGATTGAGTTATGCTTCATTCAACAGTTACAACTACCGGTTGGAGAGTGATTTGAGATTCTCAGGGAGGCTTTGTGCATGTTTTTTTTTAGAAGAATTGGTTTTGGCACTGTTATTGTGGGACATCGTTCATACTATGATATCCATGTATTCATAGTATCACATCGGATTTCCACAAGGCAATCCAACTCATTATGCATTGTGATTCTTAATGAGAACAATTTCAATGATTGGTGGGTAAGACGTGGAGAGATTGAGGTAGGAGTTTTGAAACTTGAGATAAGAAGATAGTCAAATAAAGTTGTTGATTGGTTTTGCAAAACATCTATTATCTTTACAAATTGACTCAAAATGGGTTTGGAATTTAGGTTTATCAAAATAAGTCTATAAAGAATAAGATGCAACCAATAAAAGCATAGAAATTTAAGAAGATATAAATATAAAAGAAGGTATAAAATTCATTTTTGAATTTCTTAAAAAACTACACAATAAAACTGAAAGATAAGACAAAAATATCATACAAAAGATGGCAAGAATAAAGAGAACTTAAAGGATTCAATCTAATAAACAAAAGTGGATGTAAAACGTTTTTTTTTGTTTTTATTTCAAGTACTCAAAATCAATGAGAAACAATTAACTATGGAAAGGATGATAAGTGATAAACATGTCACTTGATCAATAAATTGTTAGCACTTTTTACTATAATAACATTTGTATTAGTCATAAATATAACAAGTAATAAATATATCATTTTTTTCAAGCATCAGATTTTTGTGTCTTAATTCTTATATGTTGTTTAACTTTCTCATTTCTACACAATGTAGGACTTACATTCACACTTGAATACCTAACAATCTCCCTCTCAAGTGAGAGTCCCTTTTGCACATTAGTACACTCTTCCTCGAGCGAAAGCATTTTCAAACACAAGTACCTCACTCACAAATGACCCTCACTTACACCGCCATTTACACACTTAAACGGGACACACTTGCCTGAAACATTCGTCGGGAAGACTTTCGATACAGTGATCAAATTGTACTCGTCTGAGTCTATTACCACCACAAACAATTGACTCTGATACCACTTGCTGGGATAATTGAGGGAGCAAACATTGGGGAGATCCAACAAGAATGAGTCAAGAGCCTGACCCACACAAGAGAATGACACCACCTTCAACCCAAAACCTTAAGGCATTGGGTTTGTGAGTCTTATTTCTTATATGTTGCTCAATTTTCTCATTTCTACACAATGTGGGACTTATACTCACACTTGGATACCTAACAATAAGACTTGTGCAATATACGATAATAAATGCAACTAATAAAAAATTTAGACTACAAATTTTTTCTAATATTTGAATTGATAAACAAAAAAATAAATTTATGCAAAACAATTAAAATATTTTTTTTTTTGAAATTCATAAAAGGGATGGAGATGATATAGAATGCAATTGTTGGGGTTAAAGTTCACCAAATGTCCCTCTCATGCATAAAAATAATTATCTTCTTTCCAAAATGTTTAATATAATGGGCTTATCCCATATTTTCTATTAATTTGTTACTATTTTTATCTACAAATAAACAGTTCGTATGTGCGTATTTTACAAAAGGGAGATTAATTCATAATTGTTTTCTCCTTTATTTTAACATGATATCAAGAGCTTAGGGTTAGGTTAAAATTTTTTTTGGTGAACCACCTGTTCACTACTGTTTTCTCGCAACCGTCTCCGTTGTTCTTATACACCTCTGCTCCTCTTTTGCTCTTCATTTCTTCCACACTCTCATATTTGCTATTTGTTGCGACGAAGGCTACAAACGAAGGCTATTTTCTTGAGATTTTTTTTCTTCCTCTTTTAAGTTGGTTTCTCTCACTTCATATATGGCCTCTTCCACTACTGTATTTGATTCATTCATCTATACTAATTATGTTAATATTCATCTCTTAATTGACAAATTAGATGGAACGAATTATGATACTTGGGCTTCAAATATTAAATTATGGCTTAAAAGTCAAGGGTATGTTGATCATCTTACCAAGTGTGGTGTTGATGTTGATGAAAATGAGGTTTCTCGTTGGTTGAAAAGTGATGCTCAATTATGTATTGTTATCAAATCTACCATTCACTCATCTTTAAAACAAATTTTTTTTCTTATGAGATGTGTTTAGAAGTTTGAGAATAGGAAAAATTATTATACACCAATGATACTCAACTCTTTATGGTGTATGTCAAAATCTCTTCAATGTTATTTCTCCTAGATGTCTTGATGGTACAATGGCAAAATTTTAGGTAAAATTCATGTTATTCTTCATGATTTTAATGAGTTATTGCCTCCTGCCTCTACTCCTTCTCAAGAATTAGAGCAAAGGTCCAAACTTTTCATGTTATTAGCCTTACATGGACTTCCTAATGATTATGCCCATGTTCGTAACTAGATTTTGGGATCTCCTATTGTGCAAAGCTGATGGAGATGGTATTGATCAGTAGCAAGAGCAAGAAGATGTTAGAGTTGGAACAAGTGTTGCTGCTGCTAATATTGAAGGAGTTTTGATGCACATATGTCTAGCATTCCCCCAGTTGGAAATGAAATTTCTTTCTCAAGGTTTGAAGAAAGGGTGATAAGTCAGTTACACACTATGGTGAGTGATAATAAGAGCCACCATCAATATTGCGAGACACGTTTCCAGAACATAAAAGACCAGGTTGAGGATGTTCAATACAAGATTGATCAAATGTTTTGTAGGCCAAATGATTAGACCTATTCATGTATATCATAGTTGGTCCCTTCCCTCCATTTGATGAATACAATAGGGGAGAAGTATTGTGTGTTTGTTGCATTGCATTAGAACACCAGGGTGTGCTTCTTTATGTTGTTGTGTGTGTTGTCTTTATGTTGTCTTTATTTTGTTGTTTTTAGCTTATTTCTACTGCTGCTGGTCTATCCAGCTCTACTGATCTTTGGTTCTTGTTGTATTTGGTTTAATCATGTTTGAAGTTAGTTTGGCTTGTATTCCGAAATGATTTATAATTATGAATTATTTGTAATGTGATCCGGATTAATGAAATGAAATTATGTGTTTTGCTTATATTTTAATACTATTTTTTATGCTATGAAGGAGTATCAAAGTATTGGGGAGCAATCACATGTTTTTGGATTTTATTGATTTGAACTGGTTTGGAAATCTGGAGAAAAACAACTAACTATTTTTCAGTTCAATCAGTTCATTTTTGCTTTGGACCTACTGAGATTACAAATTTTAATCAACTGTTTTAGAGTGCAAGTTGTGTAGGTCAGATTTAATACAACTCCACACACACTTGTTTGGTTTCATCAAATTGGGGGAGATTGTTAGCGCCAATGCTTGTTAAGTGATTTCATGAAGCCAACAATATGATAAAGTCTAGATGGATCAAAGCTTGCAAAGTGGATTGCTTGAAGCCATCGTGGAGCTTGATGAAGTTTTGGTCTAGGACTTAGGTGGGGTGTGTGTGAGAGTGTGGTTTTGGTATAAAACCATGAGTTGCATGAGATATCACTCAAAGTAAACTCTAAAATTTATTTTGCTTAACAATTTATTAAGTGGTTCTAAAATGAGGTTTAACAGATTTTGAAAAACATTTTTTAAAGAGAAAATTTGTAGCCCAAGCTTCCTTACCCTAATCCTAACCCTAACTCTAGTTTACATTCCCTAACTCTAGTCAAATCCTCTCTACTCCTAGCAAGACATGTGGTGATCCAAGTAAGGCATGGTTATCCAATAAGGAGATGACATGTAGACATCCAAGGACTCCATATGTGGCGCTTCAAGCAATGCAAAATACTCCATATGTTGCACTCCAAGGTGTTTGGACGTCCAAGGTGCATGCAAACTAGTTTCTTTCAAACTAAACATCCCAAGTGTAGGATTACTTTGACGTTTAGCTTTTCCTAAGCTATTTTCCTAAAAATTAAAATTATTTACAAAGAATTTTAATTTTTTCTGTACAATTTATTTACAATTAAATGACCAGCAGAATAAAATAGATTGACACGAAGGCACTGTCTCTAACTTAGCAAGAATTCTTCTGGCCATTGCTCTGGTGGTAGGACCTCTCCTAGATCTTCCTGCATCATCCCCTCCCTCTTGAAAAGGATTTGTCCTCAAATCTGTAGATTTTACCTCATCATCAGTACTACCTGCAAAATAAACTGAATCAGTAACATTAAAGGTAGCATGTATTCCATATTCTTCTGGCAGATCTAATTGATATGCATTATTATTTATTCTTTTAAGAACTTGGAGAGGTCCATCCCCTCAAGGGTTGAGTTTTGACTTCCTTTGTTGTGGAAAGTGGTCTTTTCTAAGATGAAGCAAAACCCAATCACCCTCCTCTAAAAAAGCTCCCTCTCCCCTTATTGTTTTGTTTAGCATACTTCTCACTTTGTTGTTGTATTTGGTCCCTAACCTTCCCATGCATTTTTCTCACAATTTATGCCTTAGTAACCCCTTCTTTATTTATAAAATACTCCATATGTGGCGTTCCAAGGTACATATTTTTAATTTTTCTATACAATTTATTTATAATTAAATGATCAGTAGAATAAATAGACTGGCTCGAAGGCTCTGTCTCTAACTCAGTATGAATTCTTCTAGTCGTTGCTTTGGTAGTAGGACCTGTCCTGGATCTTCTTGCATCATTTAGAGGAAGAAATTTATATGGAGCAACCTCCAGGTTTTGTTGCTCAAGGAGAGTCTTTATATGGCCTTAAGCAGTCTCCTAGGGCTTGATTTGGAAAATTCAGCACCGTTTTTCAACAATTTGGTATGACTCGTAGTGTGGCAGATCATTTAGTTTTTTATCGTCACTCAAGAGCTGGGTCTATCTATCTAGTGGTATATGTTGATGACATTGTTCTTACAAGTAATGATAACCATATTTGTTGCCACTTTCAGATCAAAGATCTTGGCAAACTCAGATATTTCTTGGGGATTGAGGTAGCACAATCTAATAATAGTATTGTTATCTCTCACAGAAAGTATGCTTTGGACATTTTAGAGGAAACTGGATTGATGAATTCAAAATCTATTGAAACACCTATGGATCCTAATGCCAAACTTCTACCTAGTTAGGGGGAGCCTCTTTTAGATCCTGAGAAATATGGAAGATTTGTTTGAAAATTGAATTATCTTACTGTTACTCGTCCTGATATTTCATTTGTATTTACTGTGGTGAATCAATTTCTTAATTCCCCGTGTGTTGATTGTTGGAATGCAATCATTTGTATGTTGAAGTATATTAAAGGTTCTCCTAGAAAAGGCTTATATAGTTATAGTAACCATAGTAAAGTTGTATGTTATTTAGATGCTGATTGGGCATGATCTTTGTCTGATAGAAGATCTACTTCTGGATATTGGGTTCTTATTGGTGATAATTTGATTTCTTGGAAAAGTAAAAAAACATGTTGTGGCAAGATCTAGTGCTGAAGCAGAATATAGAGCTATGGCCTAAGCTACCTGTGAGCTTATTTGGCTTAAACATTTACTTAAAGAATTACAATTTGGAGAGACCACTCAAATGAAACTTATATGTGATAATCAGGCTGCTCTTCATATTAGCTCAAATCCTGTCTTTCAGAAAGGACTAAACATATTGAGATTGATTGTCATTTCATTTGAGAGAAAATTATATCTAGAGACATCAAGACTGAATTTGTTAATTCGAATGATTAGTTAGCTGATATTTTTACTAAATCTTTACGGGTACCTAGAATTGATTATATTTTTAACAAGCTTGGTTCATATGATTTATATGCACCAACTTGAGGAGAGTGTATAGTATAATGGGCTTAGCCTATATTTTCTATTAATTTGTTACTATTTATCTATAAATAAACAGTTCCTATGTGTGTATTTTACACAAGGGAGATTAATTCATAATTGTTTTCTCCTTATTTTAACACAAACTAATGTCAATGTCAACCCACAATAATACCCAAATCCTAATTTCTTAAGTGAACGAGCCTAAGTTTTCCGATTAACCGTTAATTCCTTGATCATTTTTTTTTATAAAAAAACAATAACTTTTTTTGCCTCAAGGATCTTATGACAACAAACTAATCATGCTCTATTCCTAGATGTAAGCTTTTATATTTTGATTCAGATCCAGATTACAAAATTCCCAATATCCTAAGAATAAATTATCAAGCCATGAATCAACACGACAAACAATGAGCACAAACAAAATACTAACAGTGAAAGGAAAGACATATATATATATATATATATATATATATATATATATATATATATATATATATATAT
>Ga0099824_1006036_pt1 | contig 16804 bp, 11 predicted proteins | sample SiratrowhiteBW_FD_76837 | JGI IMG/M metagenome (GOLD analysis project Ga0099824, IMG submission 76837) | Root nodule microbial communities of legume samples collected from California, USA - Siratro white BW | ecosystem: Host-associated > Plants > Roots > Nodule | place: USA: California... | reverse complement strand
TATATATATATATATATATATATATATATATATATATATATATATATGTGTGTGTGTGTGTGTGTGAACGTGAAAATCTCAAGTGAAAATATACATAAACTAATTGAACATTGAAGTTACTTTTACACAACATATTCTAGATAAGGATATATCTTGTTACAAATATGAACGATAATCTAAACATACAGTACAAAATAGTTATCAACTTAAGTTACATAGTTCTTGTTGATATGTTACTAAATCATTATTTCTATTTTTTATCATAACTAAATTTTCTATATATATATATATATATAAGTTATTTAATTATAACTTTAAGAGAATATTTAGATTGAAGTTGAAAAATAAATCAATATAATCCTCTATCTATAATAAATTGTCACATAAGTGACATATAAACTATTTTACGCTATCAATATATCAAGCTCAACAAAACTCCTCAATACATAAGCGACATATAAACTATTTTAGGCATAAATATATCAAACTCAACAGAACTCCTCAATATGAATGACTTGCAAGTTCTGGTAAGATACTATTGGGCAGATTTCTTTTATTAATTTTAAATATCCCAGTTAAAAACTCAATCCAAATTTGGTCTTACCTGAAATATTGACCATTAAACTTTTGGCATAACCTACTTCTATCTTGATGAGATGGGAATCTCCTCATAAAATGTTAAACATGCATGGAAAAATTTAAATTAAATAATAAAAAATAGACAGTCTCTATCTTCAAGTAAATTACTAAAGTGGGGATTAAGCTTGTAAGCATAAGATTATAATGCTGATATCCCATAGTTTAAAGATATTTGAGGTAAGTCAATTATCCTAACTTTGATCTCCTATAGATAAGCAGAAATATTTTTTTCTTTTTATTTAATTTATTTTTATTACTTAAGTTAGTTGACAGATAATTAATCATAAAATATTTTCAGTTGATTTCTTAGCCTATCTCAAAAAAAAATTGAGTCAACCTTTTATGCGTCTCCTTTTTTGACAGTACTGAATTGTCACTCCTAATTTACAATCAAAAGCCAAGTCCAAATTTGATGAATGTTTGAATGTTAACCTTTCTTTCAATATTATCAAAGTCAATACCACCGTCATGTTTAAATAAACTTATCTAAAACCTGACATGTTATAAGAAACATTAATCATTTCACCAATTTATCTCTTATTATAGAATTTTTTGGATTTCTGCTAATTTATGTGAAATATTTATCATTTTTATATAATTAATCACTGCTGAAAATTTTAGCTCAAAGTATTTTCATAGCCAATCATACTTTTAAAAATGTCTATATGAAACAACATGAAAAAAAAAAACTTATATGAAACAAAATAAGTTATTTTAAACACAAAAGAAACAAGTACAAGAACAAAATAATTATATTCAGTTTGTACTAGTCCTACAAATTCTGTGACCCAATTATGACATTACCAATTTTTTTTTCTTTCATTCTTTCATGTTCTTCAAGAGACGGACTGGCAACATTTGGGCCTTGGAACCAAATAATTGGAACAAAAACTAGAAGACTCCTACCGTTCATCTTTTTATTTTTAAATACACTTTTTTGCTAAATATTTTCTAAAGAGGTATCTCCAATCAAATTATTAGAAAAAATAAGAATAAAAATTGAATGATTGAAAATAGTTTAATTTAATTGACTATAAAAAATATATTTTAATTCAATCTTCATGATACCTGCAACATTGTCACAGAATTGAGAGAGTAAAAATATAAAGGGTTGTCTAGTAGGCAAGGGAGTAGACGAGTGAAAATGAGATAGGAGTGTTCTGTTCTGAAAAGAGATATGTAAACAACAAGTATAAATATGTTACTTAAATAAAAGAAAAAAAGGGGAGTGTAATAATAAAAAGGAGAGTGTAAATAGATGAAACCGAAACTAAATAGTAGAAGTCTGAAATTCGGAAAAGAGTCAAGGCCCATTGGAAGCAAAGTAAACAATAATCAGTGAAGGATCTGCAATTGCTGTGTTGAAGGATAGAGGCAGCATGAAAAAGGGATTTGGTCTGAATTAGGTCACCTTTTTAGCTGCCACCCCACCACTAACTAGTAAAATAATTAAAGACATATTAAATTAGTTAATAATTATTTCAAAGATATCAATTTGATTTTTAATTAAATAACACTAATATTTTAACAACAAAAGAATAATGAAATATCTTGTTTTATTAAAAAAATATTTTTTAGGAAAGATGTCAAGGGAACACATCTTCCTTAATGCTGTGGCAGGTTCGTTGTGAACATAGGCCATAACCTTGTGGAATATAGAATGAACACATATTAAAGATTAGTTTTTGTTTTCTTTGTCCTTGTATAAAATGAAAAAAAAAATTAAAACATTTGATTTAAGTGTTAAAGAAAATAAAAAAGCAATTAGTTGAAAAATAAGAGATATTTTCATATACTATATGGATATTTGTAGGTATGCCTAAGATGCTAACAAATTATCGACTTCATTAGTACAAGACTTAGTAATGAAAATGATTTTAATTCAAACCAACATTTAAATTAAATAAGATTAACATGGTTAAGAAAGTAATGATTGATTGAAACAAATGATAATGATTTATTATGAAATAAACTATATTCAATAGATTATTGTTTCTCATAGATGACAAGAACAATTAGATTTTAAGATTATATAATTTTTTCCAAGGTACAATGAAAATCCTAGATTATAAAAACATAAGATATGGTTATAATTTTTAACAAATCAAATAAATAAATAATTTTCTCCTATCTATAATTGAACAAAGATTCCGTTAAAATGTTAATTAAGAAATATATAAATCCAATTACTTGTGTATTTTCGTTCGTACTGTGTAATAGCTCATTTGAAATTTTATAACATTAAATTATATATCTAATAAGTGGATTTACAGTTTCTATTATGAGTAAAATTGTTTTATTCATATAATTTTTTTATTATATAAATATAGTTTAGCAATGGTTCTTGAGTATGTTAATTTATTTTGATTTTCGGAAAATTTTATTGAAAGTGTAAATGAAGTGATGACTATGTTTTTAATTGAATCTGGATTGACCCTAGTTTTAAGATTAGTGAATCGTTATTAATCTTTATCTTATTAAGATATATATTTCTTTTAAGAATTTGCATATCTTGCATATGTAACTAGTTTTATTGTGTCACAAAATAATCTTAAAACTTTTTCTTTAAAAATATAAGGATGACAGATGTTCTCTTGATATTTCATTTTGACTTTGAACTACATCAAATAGATAAGATATAATTTATAACTACATTGAATGAATTTCAAGATATAATTTTTAAATTGTGACATTGAAGAAATGAATGATTTATATGGTGGTTATCGAAAATTGTGTTAAGTAATTTCAGTTCTACATTATTTAAACTAAAGTGATTAATCTATGATTTTAATCAGGTTTTATGTTAATGATATATTACAAATTCTATTAAGTCTTTAACTCATTTTGGTTTGAGATAATTATAGTTGATAACTGTTTATATAATAAGTTTAGTTGAAATTATTGGTATTATATATTGATGATATATTATTTAATAATATCGGTGTAACCTTTTTACATAGAGATTTTATACCTTTTTACATAGAGATGACGTTTAGGGTATTATAAAATTTTTATAAGATAACTATATAAATATGGTCACATATTAAATATGAGATACCAAAATAGATAAAATAGATAAAGGAGACAAAATTTACTTTAAAAAATAACTTTGAAATAACTAAGATACAAAAGATTTTATTTTCATCATTAAGTTTCTATAACTTCTGTCATTATCACAGAGTTTTGTTTTTTTAACAACAATAAGAAATATTTGGACTTATACAAACAATATAAATACATTAAGTCCACTGAATAAATGAATATATATATATATATATATATATATATATATATATATATGTTTAGTAAGTCAAATAATTACAAAATATTACAAGCATCTAAGATTGTCTGACCTAATAGTCACAGTCTCTTGTTCATATCACTTAAGAATTGATACTTGTCTAATCCATTATGGAGGTAAAATCAATGCACATTTCTAGACAAACCACAATAAAAAATTTCCAGAAAACACCTCAAAAATTTCTAGAAAATACCTCCTTAAAGCCTATGGTCAATAAAAATTCTACAATTTTGCTATCATCATTGCATCCTTATGGGGACCAGTTTGTCCAAAAAATGATTTGAATTTTGTCTAACTTCAAATCCTGGCTCCGATTAGATACAAAAGCCAATACACTGAGCTCCCACAACCAAAGCCAATACACTGAGCTCCCATAAGTACCAGCAATAACAATATAGTACCAAAGGAAATATTTCCAACAAAAGTTAAATAGATGTAACTGCAATCATTGCAACGAATTGTCACAAGAATGAGAATTGGGCTAAAACTTACATAAGGGAATGACACCACTTTTAACCCAAAATCTTAAGGCATTGGGTTTATGGGCTTTTTTTCGTATATGTTGTTCAACTTTCTCATTTCTATTCAATGTGGGACTTAGACTCATACTTGGATATCTAACACGAATCACTTTAATCCCCTGTCCTTATGTACCCATTAGTGTATCCCTGTTTAATTGATTTGAGATATTCAAGTGGATACAAGACCCATCAGAATATGAAAATTTTGCCTTATTTGTGATCCATGACCAAGCCTTAACTTGAACTAAACTAAAAACCTCCTTAGCATCTATCACATGGTTTCTAAATATACTATTGTTCTTATGTAGTCAAATGGAGCACACTATAACAACCCACATACACTTTCAGATCCTATTTTTATGATTGTTTAAACTTGATAAATAAAATTGGTAAAAGTAACTTTTCATGTTATTATCCCACACATTGGTAATACCAGACAATTTATCGCACCTCTAGCGGATGTTATTTATAAATGCACATTCAAAGAATAAGTGTTATATAGATTCATCTCCTAGACCACACAATATACAAACCTGACTCAACAAGCACATCCATCGTTTGATTAAATTATCTCGTGTGGGTACTTTATTTATCAACACTTTCTATACATGATGTAAGATAAACAGTAAATCTCTAATGTTCCACAAAAGGCTAAGTTAATATATTGGCCAACACAAATTGGATCATGATATTAAATGTATCTTGATATTAAAGTAGTCATAAGAATTCTCTTATATATTTGAATAATGTTAAGATGCCATAGTAAAAGTTACGTTAAATTAGACAAAAGAATACATACTCACTCATATATATAAAAATCTAAGAATTATGAGATCATTAGGTAGCTAAAATTTTATTCTTACCATGATAGATAATAAGTAGCAATTCTTTACTTTTAACAATAATTAAAAGTATAACCAAGTCAAAATTTAATAGTATTAAATGTCTAGTTAGAAAAGATCTCAATAGAGAAATTTCATAGAAAATACAAGGACTAAATTAGTAAAGGGGACTCACCAAATATCTAATACTTAATGGTCATATGAGTATAGTTCCTTATAATATCATAGTTCATTAAAAGTCACGTTTATGAACTATATTCTGTTTACTTCGTATGTTTTTATTGAATGATATTTTTTGCAAAAACAATATATATGTTTATCATTTTATTTTAAATTTGTTTTATGTACAATATTTTAAATTGATTTATAAATAAATTTAGATTAATTAAAAATAGATATGATTAAAAATAAAATTATATATACATTTATGTATAAAATAGAAATGAAAATGATCATTGTAACTTAATCATACTAAGTTGTGATGAAAACTGCAACGATTTCTTGTTACTATATGAGATAGACTAATAAGAGTAAATGACATGTTATTATCCACCTACAGATTCTTGTAATATAAATGTTTAAATTAAATATAAATACTAAAAAAAAAGTAAAAAAAATAAAAAAATCAACTGTTAATAGTTTATGAATCAATTTTTTTTTTATAATTTAACATAGTGTTTTTAATTGTTATTTTGATATTTTATAGAATTAATCTAAGGGATTTAACTTTGGAGTTCTCCTTCTCATAAAAAAGAGAAAGTTTCACTTTTAATTAAATGAAAGAAGAAATTTCCCTCATCAACTAGTTATTATACATATTTATTATTAATGAATGCATAAGTAATGTGGGATCAACTTAAAAATAATATTTTTGCATTAAAGAAATTTTGAAGAGGATGAACTCTGTATATTTCTTAAATGACAATAACTTTATAAAAATTCACAATTTCATTTTCTGGTTTTGATGTATTAGGTCAATAATGGGATCCTAATTAGTATATTTAAGAATAATTCTAAATCCTTCTACAATACCTTGTACCAATCCTCTCCTTCTGTATGCTAACTATTTAATGTGCTTTATATCTTAAAGACATTAAATGTTTTCCTTTTATTATATTTGATCTTATAAGCTTTTAAGGAAGATTATTAAAAAAATATAGCATTATTCTTGTTTGAACACTTAAGTCTAATCTGTCAAAAAATTGAATACTCCTATTAAGACAATCATAATATTTCCCTTGCAAAAGACTATAACTTGTGAGCTTGAGCTTTATAAATCTACCATAGGCTGATAGGCAAAGGTTTCACCTAAGTACCTATGTTTGTGTTTCATTTTTGAAAGAAAAGAATTCTCCTTTTTCATTGCATCTGCACTGTTATGTTCTTATTTTTCTTTCCAGGTACAATCTAGAGATCATTATGTACCATCCTAAAAAAGAAATGAAAATAGACCAGCAAATAATAACATTATTCATGTGAGTGCAAAAGGAGATGGATTTTATTGAGTGAAATTACCTTCCTAGGAAGTTTATTATTGGATTTCTTATTCAAACAAAAGAGATGTAAAACTAACAGACACCTGTCTAGTACAACTGCAAAATCTTCTACGTGGAATCACATTTTTGGCAAAAGGGAGTTACGTCAGAAACCATATCTCACCTCTGTCAACAGCCAAAAACATTCTTTCCCTTAGAAAAAACTGAAACGCAAAACTTTGTAATTTTCTTTCCCAAGCATAGTACTAGAGAAAGCAAAACTTGAAATCCTCCAACTTCCTATTTCTGATAATTCACTCAATTATTTGTCACTGCACACAAGCTACAAAAGGTATCATTTCTTGGTATCTTTCTGAAGTTCTGATAACTCTACTCAACCTCTTATGTCACCTGAAGTTGTTTTGCCCTGCTGAAAAAAGCACCAATCAAATTTCAGCTATAAAGTGAGCTTTAGCAGCATAATAATGCTGCTATAAACTCCACAATTCACCAAGACATAAACCAAGCACCTCTATTTTTGCTTTTCGAACTCTGAATTTGATTTGGCAAATAGTAGCAATCTGAACAATGCTCAGGGAATATTCTTTCTTTGAGAGGCTCACAAGCTTCTGGCAGAACCAAGTCAGAATATCCTTTAACATAGGAGCAGTTCCATGGATAGTTTGAGCTCACATTAAGGACCATGTTTGATAGACAAATGTTGACAAAATTGTCACCTTGTATACCCTCTATAAGACCTGCAGTTCTGATATTCTCTCCCACAACATCCTTGATTGTAATCTTTTCTATTACCGGCAGAGCATATGGGTCATAAGCATCATCTGGATGGTCCCCATATAAACCAGTGAACCTGATAGCAATATCTACATTAGTCAAGGTCACGTTTGAGACATAGATGTTTCTAACATAACCACCCCTTCCAGGAGACGTCTTTATTCTGATTGCAGTATATGAATTGTACAAATGAATATCTTTTACATGAACTTCAGATACACCACCAGACATCTCACTTCCTATTGCAATCCCTGCACTTGTTTGAGTTTTACCAACAAGCCTGTGGATGATAATGTTTGTGCAGGGGCGACCGTATTGGATGCCATACTCATCCCACCCGCTCTTGATTGCAATCAGGTCATCACCAGTGCTTATGTAACAGTCTTCAATGCAAACGTTGTCAGAAGAATCTGGAGGCATTTTAAAGGTATGTGTGTGAGAATCAAATAAAGCTTCTAAAGAAAAATAATTGTGACTTGTGAGGATGTAAACACTTTTTACAGGTACATTGCTCTAAAGCTAGGATATTCATTACCTTTACCATGATGCATGCACAATTGCATATAAATTTAGATATTCTGCCTTCATTTAAGCTCAAGTGAGGTTTTCTTCAAAACATTTTTATGAAAAAAGCTTGATTTATAAAAATTAAAAAATATTTGGTAGTTATCAATTACGGAATAGTATGACATTCCAGACTAAAGAGAGAAAGTTTACCTGGATCAATCCCATCAGTATTTGGAGAGTCAAGAGGAGCAAAGATGGCTACTTTCTGAACTGTAACATGGCTGTTCACCCAGAAAAACAGTATCAAATCTGTCCCTAATCATGAAAGCTCCACTATTGCACAGTAGTTTTAACATGCAGTGAAAGTGGAGTACTTGAACTACAAAAACGAGAAATAAAATACAAACTCAATCGTTCGGTGGAGGACAAACCTGCAATACACAGGATGGACTGTCCAAAATGGAGAATTCAAGAGGGTTAAATTTGAAATGAGGACCCCTGTTGAGTTCATGAATTCTATCAGATGGGGACGTGTATAATCCAGAGTTTTGTTCCTAAACATGCTCCACCAGATACTCCCTTGGCCATTGATAGTCCCGTTATTACCTTCATTGATACATTGACAATATCGGTATGCCAATTTATGTATTGAGAATATGATAATTGTGTTGAATGTTACTAACCTGTTATGACCACATCAGTCAAATTGCCCCCATAAATGAGGCTCTTATGCCTTCTACCTGGCAACTCTCTTCCTCTTCCATAAGACGGTAGAGGATCAACAACTGGCCAATCTTCAGGGTTCTGTAACAAGAAAGGCATGTATGTCAAAATCGGAACTACAAATTACTTTATGCATAAGTTACAAAGAAGTTTATTATGGTGGAATGTCTGAACACGTTAAGTTTGTAGGACTTCAACCCAAGTAAGCCAAAGTTTTTAGAAGCTAAAATACAATCCCTGCATTGTATGTAAATTACTTCCTCTTTTGTCCTACATTATTTACAGAAAGTGACTTACCGTTGATCCAAGAATTACTGCATCCTTGTCCAACCATAAAGTTAGACGACTGATGAGATCAAAACTACCCGTTAACCACCGACCAGCAGGGACAAAAAGCTTGGCTCCACCTTTGTCAGCAAAGGAATTCAGGTAGAACATGGCATTTTGAAATGCTTTTGTGTTGAGAGTGACCCCATCGCCAACTGCACCAAATTCCTCGATGTTGACACTGTGAGGTCGATGTTCGTCGTTTGTCTCTCGGCAAAGTGTGCTGCTCCATACTGTCCATGGGCAACAGCTGAACAATGCAAGTACCAGAAGCACACCCATGAGCTGCAAGAGAAACTTTCTCCATCAGTTACCATGTGAGAATGTGAGTAACTTTCCCATTTCATTAATTTTATTAAACCATGAACAACAACAGCCATTCGCATTCTTCTTCAGCCTGAACTAAGAAGTCCAGAAAAAATATAAAATTCAGTTAGGATCCAGAAACAGCAACACACGATTCAACTTGGAGGAGTAGAAAATCTCTTCAGATTATCAGCTACATTTTCTCCACTGTGAACAGCCCAAGTAGATGTTTAAATTTAAATTAAACACAGAAAGAGCAAGAAAAGTGAAAACCCAATCACCACCAAGTTTTCCACTTTCCAAGTGCCACAATTTATAAAAGAAGATGAACAGTGGATGATCAAACCAGTGTTACTCTTCCTCTGTCTGAAAAGGATTTCAGCTGTAGATCTTAGTCATCCACTATTAAGTTTGTGAGGGGATAAATGGGAAAGGAGAATGGAGGAAATGACAGAGAGCTTACTGTTGAAGGTCTCCTCATACTAGAGAGATCCATGTTTCTCATGTTCGAACTCTATCTCCAAATTCTGAGTGAGGAAAAAGACCCAGAGAGAAAAGAAAGGCTGCAATGAGGAAATGTGAAGAGGAGGAGGTTTGGTTCATTGATTATAATCCCCACCCCAGTGATATTGATTGGGTGGGTCAATGAGAGTCACCACCCAAGTAAAAATCATTGACAGGGACTGTTACTGCCCTCCAAACAATAAGCAGTAGGACCCCTCTACCCTTCTTCAAATCCTCCAAACTCTCTCTCCAGAAGGGTGAAGAAAGAGAAACTCAAAACGAATTTGAAGATGGGACTGCTGTGATGAACTCATTAATCAGAGGAGTAGTATCTTATTTTGCATTTGCATCATAAGTAACGGGTTCTATTTCTAAAGCTGAGACAGTGACTCGCAATACACACAGACACAGACAACTTCGGACAGCGCCAACTGCTAAGGTAACAGCTTTCCTCATAATTTAGCTTTGCATGTAGTCTTCTAGCTTCACTTTACTGTTTCACTTCCCTCACTGTGTGTAGCTCGTGACAAGTCACAATATTACTTTCTTTCATCCTACCCCAATTTCGTAGAGTCAACATTTTTAATCATACTATGTTTTCACTTTAACCACCTTATACTGCTAATCATTTGTTCTGTTCTGTGTTTCTTACCAGTCAACATAATTATAATATTAATAAGAATAAAACATTAAAAGTGGTTAATTTAGTTATTCTATCTTTTCTAAGTGTGTGATTAGTGACATAGAAACTGAGGGTGATGGTAAAATGTGAAATGGAAAAATGAAAGAAAAGGAAGAATGGGAGGGGACAGATTTTTAGCCATAAAAAGCAAAACCGGTGTGTGCTTGAGCATGGGGAAGTGCGGCTGCTGTCAATGTCATGGAACCACAACCTTGTAGCATAATCATACTTATTAGTTTCACCAAAATAATAATAATGGTAATAATACAAAAACAGATCTAAGGTTGGCTCAGTTCTTACAGCTGAGGGATTTGGTCTGTTTCTTCTTTCTTTCTTAAAGTATTTCCATTCAAGAATGAGTGAGTGAGGTAATTTAATTTTGGATAACACACTATTTTAATTTTCTAATTAACTGGGATTATTATTAAAGTCGGTTTTGTATTTATACTATGATAAAAAAAAATGTAAAATGATTGAGAGGAATATTACTGTCAATTTTCCCTTCAGTCATCATCATGCAAGGTCTGATTAATACTTTTACATCAATCAAAAGGTTCTGATTCCTAAGGTGAAATCATCTATAAAAAAAAATTAAAATTCTTTCCTATAAAGGCAGCGAGAATGTATACTCAATTTAAAAACATAAACACTTATCGAAAAGAGAGGATTACACTCTTCAAATTCCAATTGTTATTAGTTGAAGGTGTATTCTGATAAAAAGGTTAATTTTTAAAATTAAAATAGTAATATAAAATTGAACTTTGCCACGTGATTGGACCGAAATGAAGTTCGTCGTTTGTTGAGCAATTCGAGAAAAGAAAACATTTCAACATTTTTCCGTTTACAGTAAACAAATTCACTGTAACCGTTGTCTCATCATTATTTATTTATTTAGTTTGTAATACAACTTTGAGCTTCACACAAGGAAACAACTAGCCATATTCCTCTTCCTCCAAATAAATAATCTTAAAATGTAAAAAATAAAGAAAATTTGACAGTGAACTATTTCTTCAACCAATTAAACATATTGATCAATGTATTAAAAATATATATGTCTAGAAAGAAGGGGACAAGGTCCTAGAACAGACAATATCAGAGACACAAAGGCCTAAGCTTCACCCTCTGGCATGTGAAAAGTTAAGGTTTCCAAAGTCAGGTATCCTATGCCGGTTAAATCAAACCCTAACTAGATTGACATGATTTTATTCCAACACAACAAGCAAAACATTATGCCCTAACAATGATAATAAATAAAGGATGAAAGAAGAATTCACAAACATAGGTTCTTCAATGTAAAACTCAAAGTATTTTTAATTTTTTTCACTAACTAGAAGTCTTGAAAGAAACACCTCTCACACTGGAGTGCAGTAATTTAGATAATATTTTCCATTAATTAAACACACTTTACTTCTTATTTTTGTTTTGTTAACATTTTCACACTTGACAAAAATAGTTTCTTTGTCACTTTTAAGACAATAATTTCAGAGTAATTATTATAATTCCAACTTGTGGAGTAGGTTTTGTTGTTGTTGAAAACTATTCTAGTTTTCTAATTCGCCTTATCCGTACTGCTTAATGTATGATCTATGATGATGGTGGTTGTTACGCCTGAAACAATATATTTTATTTCTTTACCTTGAAACAATATAATTAATCAAAACCCAAATGCTATTTCAATAAAATTTTCAATTTGTTTTTACATGTTCAATTATCTAAAGCTTACACTGTTGCATGGTGGCATAACTTTGTGTATTTAATATTATTTGCATGAACATTTTCGTACAAAGTTGACTATGGTTGTATGTATTGTGCAGAGAAAAAATAATACTAGTAATCAACATGTTTTGTGCAGCATCATTAACCTTAGTATAGTGTTTATAGTGTTTATACTTTGCGTAATTTGTTAGTTAAGATTTGAATGACATACACATTTCATGTGTTGTTATTCTTATTGATGACAGAATTAATCAACACCCGACATATTCCAAACATGCCTGAAATCCAATGCCTAGATTATTGCAACATAGATAATTAGAGATGTTAAAGTCATGATAGAATGTGAATTAGACTTTGGATTATAATAACTAAAGATGATAATAAACCATCAATTTCTCTTTAAATTTGTGCTTTTGTGAAACAAGGGAAACAATTTAATGTCTTAAAAATTGAAAAAATAGTTTAATATAAAATTTAAATTTCAGTATGATCCCATAAAAGTAGTTAATTGTTTCAATTCTCCAATTAAATTTGAGTAAATGATTTGTTCCCTCTTTTTTTAATCTATGCCTTTTACTATTGAAATGTTTAAGTTGATTCTTTTTACTATATCCACTTGTGTTAAGTTTGATTCTTTCAATATTTATCCGTTAGGTATAAAACAAATACTTTTCTGTAAGGCCAATTTACCTGACTGATACCTTTTGAGGCATACTATGATATAACAATCCATTGTATTATTATTATGTAAGGTTACATCACGAAATGGCGTATCTTAACCTAATTCTTATCGAAGCGGCAAGTTTTAACTTAACTGTTGTCGTATTTTTACACTCGACGACAAATTATTCAGGAGACAATAATTACATGTATATTATTTTAAATTTATAAATAATTAAATATGAGTGTTTTTTTTTTCATTTTAAATAAATATTATACTTACAGAAACTCAGTTATAGACTAAATTAGATAACATCTAATCAAAAGTAAACTTTAGCAATATAATTTAACTTAATAAATGTGAATGGTTATATTTTATTGGCACACTTTTATAACATGAGACTATTTAATTGAATACTAACAGATTGGTTTCATAAGTTAATTTTTTTATAGTTTAAGTAGGGAGCAATCAACATAAATAAAACGCTTATAACATATAAGACACAAAGTAGTAAGCTGGTCTATAAATATAATAATATATCATGACAAATGTCTCCTAACTTGTTTACTTAACTATATATATATAAGAAAAGTAACATATATTAATTAGTTATAATTAATAAATAGTTAGTAGTGTGATAGTATATTCAGATTTTTTTTTTAAATTAAAGTTTTATGTTCAGATTGTATAGATGAAAGAAAAACTCTTGTTAGAAATAAGTATGAATGTTGATTTATCTATATATAATTAACAAAAATTTTGTGAATATTTATACCAATAAATAATAAAAATTGCTACCAACAAGGTGAGAAGACTTGCATCCAAAGGCATTTGTCTTCTCGTCTTCCATTCTTTTCATTTCTGAAGAAGTCACAGAATCACAGCTAGATTTTGATGGACTATATGAAATTAGATACATACTAATGATGAATCTTATCGTATAGAAGAGAAAACTTGCCGTATTGAAATAGTATTCACATAAATCTTCAAGAAAGATCACATCACTGGTAGCATATGTGCAGATGATTATATCCCTAGCAGATGTACAGATAATTTATACTTATTGATAATTTATATTTATCGATACATTACAAATTATGATTTATACCCATAGCAGACGTACAGATGATTTATACCTATCAATAATTTATATTTATCGATGCATTCCAAAAATTAGGATTTATACACTTTGCAGATGTACAGATGATATATAGTTATCAATAAATTATATTTATCGATGCATTACAAAAATTATGATTCACACCACTTGCAGATGTACAGATGATATATAGTTATCAATAAATTATATTTATTGATGCATTACAAAAATTACGAGTTCATACTTTTCGATGCTTTACAAAAATTATAATTTATACTTTTCGATGCATTACAAAATTTATGATCAATGTGATAAATGAAATGTTTTTGGTTTACATGTATACAATCTAAAAAAAGAATAAATGTATTAATATATAAAAAAATTTATAGAGTTAAACTAAATATTTGAGTTATAAATCATGATTAAATAAATTACTTATTAATAATTACAATTAAACTTATTAAAGAAAATATTTTAAATTATTAATTTCAATTTAATTATTTAACCCCGACTAACCTTATATAAAAAAAATATTCATATTATTTTTAAAAATTTAAACTTTTAATAAGTTATTCATTATTATTTTAAATAATTCAAATTATTAAATTTGAAATGTATTATATAACCCTAACTATCTATAGTTTAAAAAAGTTATATGTTTTTATAAGAACTGAGTATGCTTCAGTCTAATTATCTAATCTCAACAGTGTCAAAACATTTTTAAAGAAAAATTATAATAGTTTTAAAATTAAAATTTTAAAAAAATTAATTGGTTAAAATTATTAAATTTGAAACTGTTAATTAATTTAACCATAGTCATTTAAAAATTGAAAAAAAATATTTATTATATTTTTAAAATTTCAAACTTTCAAAAGTTGTTTGTAACAATTTTAAGGTATGAATAAAATATATAATTTTTTATTAATACATGCTCTTATTATTTGAATTCTTATTATATATATATATATATATTGCTAGATAAATTATTTAACATATTTATTGTATGATATTAATTATGAGAATTTAAATATATTATAATATATGCATAGTATAATTTTTTATTTGCTCGTTTAATCATCTTTTAAGTATGATAAAAAAATAATAATCATATACACAAATTAATTTAAAATTAATTCAAAATATATTTTTCTTACATTAATAATATTTTAAAGTAAACACCAAATATACACTACAAGAAAAAGGTTGTTTAGAGATCAATTTCTAGCTATCAAATGAAATGGTTACTAATTGTGACCAAAATAGTCACTAAATTAGATTTTGGTTGTTAAATAACTATAAAATAGAAGTAATGATTGAATTTAGTGACCAGTTAAGTCAAATAATTGATATCTAAAAGGTTTTAGTGACCTATGTCATTAAATTCTAAATTAGTTTCTAACTTAATTAGATATCAATCTAGATACAAATTAGTCTACTAATTTAGAATCTAATGACATAGGTCACTAAAACCTTGGTAGCTAATGTTATATACCAATTATTTGACTTAATTGGTCACTAAATTCAATTATTACTTATATTTGTAGTTATTTAGCAACCAAAATTTAATTTGGTGACTATTTTGGTCATAATTAGCAACCATTTCATTTGATAGCTAAATATTGGTTTCTAAATAGTTTTTTTTCTTGTAGTGTAATGAGAATGTTCATATAAACAAGTTTTTTTTTTCTTTTTTTTCATATCTCGTATTTTATTTTGTTTGCATATATGGGATTTTGTGTGAAATGTATAGTCTAATAAAAAAAAAAAATCTTAGTTAGTCAAAATTTATGATAATCTATCTAATTTTTAAATCAAGTTTATAACATCTTTTAACTCTGTCGTTTATTTATAGTGTTTTATTTAAAGGATGAAATATTTTAAGAGAAGGGAAGCTGATCAAGTTTATTTTAATTTAAAACATATACAAAATATTTGATTGGATTTAAAGAATTGAAATTTTTGTAGATTTGAACCCTAGATTAGATATAAGATATTGAATTGAGTATATTTAAACTTGAATCTTTGTTTGTTTGAGTGATTTATTTGTGAATTATTTATTTAATTGGTTATTAATTTTTTATTTGAACAAAAAGAAGTTAAAGTGATTTTAGATTAATTTTGAAACGATTTTAAATTTTTTTAAAGGAAAAAGAGATTTTATAGTTCTAGAATTAAACTTTTAAAAGTTGTTTAGACCCCTTTTTTTCATGATTTTTTCCATGTCATTCAGTTTTTTCTTTTTCGTGGTTTTTCCATCTCATTCAGTCTACTCTTTTTATAAGAATAAAATGCACTTTATTTATCATTTAAAGTTATGGTTGAAATTTTCAAATTCAATCTTGACTATCTATAAATACTATAATTTTGAGCATGTATGACTTTTACTGTTTATAATGTTGTTAGTTTTATAAATGATTGAACCATCTTATGAATATTTAAACTTTTTATACATTTTTTTTAATCAACGAAACTTTTTTATACATTGATATCTATAAATAAATCTATGCATAAATAATTCAACTGGGGGTCAACTCATGATCCAGCAGTAAGAATTAGTTTGTATATTATTAACTAGTCTTGATTAGTTGAATGGGACACTGGGAATTAACATGTAAGTGTACTTTGGATATATATATATATATATATATATATATATATATATATATATATATATATATATATATATATATTTTTATTTATTTTATA
>Ga0099824_1006033_pt1 | contig 16808 bp, 4 predicted proteins | sample SiratrowhiteBW_FD_76837 | JGI IMG/M metagenome (GOLD analysis project Ga0099824, IMG submission 76837) | Root nodule microbial communities of legume samples collected from California, USA - Siratro white BW | ecosystem: Host-associated > Plants > Roots > Nodule | place: USA: California... | reverse complement strand
TATATATATATATAATTTAAAGTTAAATACAAATTAAAACATCGACGTTTTAATTAATAATTATTATTAGTATTATTTAATATTTAAAGTGTGTTTTTTCTTTTCATATTAAAAGGGTCAAATTCAGTCAATTTATATTACTTTAGAAGAAGAGTTTATGTGTATTTTGAATGCAAGGTAGTAAGCTTCATTACGTTATATTATTTTTAAGAATATTTTACAACTTTTTCTTCTAATTATAAATTCTTATAATGCTCACGTTCTTATATTTTTTTTATTAATACTTTAAGTTTTTTTAATTTAAAAAATGAATTAAATTATTATAATTAAATTTTTTATTCTTAGAAATTAATGTATTATATAACATTAAGGTTTTAAATTTAAAATTTTTACCATAATACATCATCATACTTCAATATGATTTTTTTTATAAAATGTAAGAAAATATCTAAGGAGATAATCTAATGGCATGTTTACTTAAAACATTCTTAAACTCAAGAGCAGATCAAATACGAGAATTAAAATAATTCTCCTTTCTTATCTCCCTAATTAAAAAAAATACTATTTTGTTATGTCTTAATTAAAAATTACTGCGAGATAAAAAAAAAAGTAATTGTTACAAGAAATCATACAAATAACTTTGTTTCTTAACTATTAGTTTTCTTGTACTTAAGTACTGGTGTATTATTATTATTATTATTATTATTATTATTATTATTATTATTATTATTATTATTATTATTGTTATTATTATTATTGTTATTGTTGTTATTGTTGTTATTTAATTAAAGAGACTACTAATGAAGGATATAAAGGTGAAATAGGTAATCCTAAAAAATGTTCTCTCGTGTACTTTTGCTATTAACGTTTTTCATAAGCGCAGTAACATAAACTGAACCCAAGCTGTTTCATGAACCCTATTTCCAAACTAAGGTGGCTCTAGAAAAAGGGCGTTGGATAAAGCACAAAAGGTTATTCATTTAGGATGTGATAAATCAAAATTCCAATTCTTCTTTATGAAAGTGTCCATATTTAATGCTAGGTTGTTTCAAAGATAGAATTGTATCTAAATGAGGATATTTGTGCAAAAGTAAAGAAACAAACACGTTAAATGTATCGTTGAGTCAAAGACCACTTATCTAATATATAAATATATCACTCACTAACCCACCCGTGAACCACTTGAGAAGGACAACATTTTAAATGCTAATTATATATAATTTTTTTTAAAAAAGTTAAATATATTTTTAGTCTTCTAAATTTAAAATAAATTTATTTTAATCTGTCTCTTTCTGTTAATAATTCCACTTTTATAAACACTAAATCACCCAATCACGTGTTCCGAAGTATGAAGTTTTGCTTGAGTAAAGACATTAAAAAACTATTTTTTTCAAATTAAACAAACTAAAAAGAATTTAAAGAACCAAAATATTCAAATTTAAGAAAGCAAAAATACATGGTTTTTTTTTTCATTTAAATTGAGTGGTATTATACCAGTATCGAAATTTGAAAAATATAAGAATAGGCTCACAGCCTGAACATGGCTCAATGAACTGTAACCAGCACCAGTAAATATTGTAACATGCGCTCACATACACAATGAATTGGCAAGGAGAGCGGGTTGAATAGGCTCGGTTCAAAATTAAAACAGACTAAGTTAATCAATCTGCAACAAAAATGACATTGAAGATAAAAACAAAGGCACAAAATAGACTAAAAAGTAAAGCAATAAACCTGAGTTGTCCAGTAGAAGAGGACTCACCATGAATGCACTTATAATAATAAACTCAAATGCAACAGAATTAATATAGTAAACAGAAAAATATTGACTGAAGCTTTCTAGGTCGGTGACTTCATCCTTTCTTTTCTTTTGCGGGTTATTATCTTAATAAAAACTAGCCAAATAATGGTAACAAAATAAAGCACCACCCAGACAATGAGACATGATACTATGCCTATAAATTTCTTTGACATACGAAAGAAAAAAAAATACCGCTAAACGCACCAAGACTTTCTGTGCTTTGTAATGCCTTTCTATGAAGCTATAGTAAAGGATAAACAACGAAAGAGAAAAGAAAAAATAACAATAAGAAAACCCAATTTCTGCCCCCTTTAACCATCAATAGTTTGAATCATACTACATCCATCTTCCCCCAGCATTTATTGAATTTGAGATCTTCAGTCACTAAAGGATGCCAGTGCCCTTGAGGATAATTTCGGGTAATAAAGCATTAATTGGAAAGGTGTGTGTTTATGAACAATTCAGAAGAGATGTAATAGGCTACTTCCATGGAGGTTGCGAATGTTTGTAGCTATATGGGTAGGGTTCCCAACCACTGTCTGGTTCCTTTCGTTTCCCACCAACCCCTGAACTTGAGGGTTGCGGCATGGTTCTTACTTGCTCCTCCACAGCCCTTCCCTGACCAGGAAAGAAAAATTGCCTTGCTGCAAATGTGTCTCTATTCCCACCCTCAATCATGAACCCGGAGTTCAGGTCAAAGTTAGGACGTGAAGGTCCATATCCATTCAGGCCGAGTTGTGTACCTGTCGTGTTCATAAAGAATGGTGGTGGCTGAGAGTAAGATGATGAAAGCATATTTAATGAAGGTCCACCCACTTGAGGGACAGCTGGAGCTCCTCTTGAGTCCACCATATATGGAATTGTGCCACCTGACCCGTACATGGCTGATGAAAAAGGCATTGTGGGTACTGCTGATGCTGATGTCACTCCATTATACCCAAAACCAGATGATTGATTGAAGGATACTGCAGGGGCCATCCCTATATTTACACCTGCTCTTGACATTGTAAGATCTATTGCAGGTTCAACAGCCTTTCCATTCGGAAAAAAAGATTGAGGAACACGTTCTTTTTTACCAACTTCTACCTTGGCGCCCAAAAGAGAGATAACAGGAGCATCTGGTGATTTAGAACAATCATATCCATTGATAATATGAGACTTACCGTGCCCCAGGTCTACGAAATCAGTTTGAAGGCATGGCCTGTCATTCAAATCAATGTTTCTAACATATGGCTGCATTGATGACGACGACGATGTAGGTGATGGGCTCCAATAGCCATTTCTTCCAAGAAAGAGTTGTCCGTCCATCCTGTGATCTGAAGGTTGGATGTGAACATCATCACCCGTACTGTTCAAATCAAATCCAAGCATGCTTGATCTTTTAGAACTAAATTCAACTGTTGATTGCCCAGAAGGCCTGCCTGAAGATTCAGCAACAGGTTTTGCATTTTCTTCTTCACCCTCAGCTACGTTTAGATCAATATCAAGCCAGTCCTGCCTCTGCCTGGAAGTGTCAAAATTCATATCCGCAGAAAGATTCCTCTCACTATCAAAATATTTACGAGGAGATGCAGGCCGAAAGGCACTGGTGGCAGCTGATCCTTTCCAACCAAGCGTTCCCTCAAACTGCAAAGGGGTACCAGGCAACCCAGGAGTTGGCGTAGGCCTTGAAGCAGAGACAACAGGTATTGGAGTCGATGTAGAATTTAAACAAACATCCATATCGTCAAAACCAACTTCGTTCAGATCAAAGCCACAAGGTCGTTTCTCTGAATTACCACCTGAATCTTGAACTGCTTCAGTCACCTCCGAGCCCACCACATCAGGTCTGCATTCAGGCTCCGCCTTAGTATTGTCAGAAATACTTGCACGCCCCTCCATTGAACATGCCTCAGTAGCAAGACTGTGTCTCGAGGAAACCTCCTCAGGTGGGATAGGAGTGAGCTCGTCCTCTTTTCTTACAGAATCTGGAGTGCCTGGTTGCCTGATTCTGCCATATGAGATTTTTTCGGAAGAACTGCTGACTTCTCTATTAACTTCCTCAGCAACTTGTCGAGCAAATTCTAAAGGATCCACAATGCCACAGTCATGTTCATTGCCAGAACCTCTGTTGTCAACTATGTTAGACCTTCTGAAATCTATTTCAGGTTTACTAGAATCAGAACCAATAGATGTAACTTCTTTGTTGTTATAAACATGACCCTTGCCTTCCTTTGATGGTGTGACATGTCCTGTTCCACAGACAGACATATCTGACACCTCAGTCTTTCGCAAGTTACTGTCACTGACTGATGTATCCTGCAGTGCATTAGAACAGTCATTGTCATTTTCTGCGGCTCTGAAAACTTGTGTAAAGCTAGTTACAGTTTTGACATCATTTTCCCCACTCCTCCTATCAGATGCAGGTGTCCTCATACTAGTAGAAATAGGCAAGTTATGACAAACATCTTCCTCATTGTGTTCCAGATTTTGCTCCAAAGCTGGTCCTTTACTAGATTCTGGTGCCTTTGTTTCACTGGAAACAATGGAAACAGACTCAAGCGCTGGCTCAGAAGACACAGAACAGATCTCTGGTGCTCCAAATTTTTCTGGACGGTCATTAACGTTTTGCTCTTGCTTTTCCCTTTTAATATCTGACTGTCCTTCAAAACTGCCTTGATTATGAAGGGAAAAGTTGGAGGTCCCAACCGAAGTGGTCTCATCTGCAGGGCATAAAGGCAGTCCTTCCGGAGCAGAAGATGGAACACCATCAACATGGTTTACTGATCCCTCTTTGACGTCATCACATTCCAAACCGGAGGATGAATGACACACATTATCAGAACTATGTACCAGCAAATTATCTAAGCTTTTCAATAGAGAATTTACAGGTCCATTTAGTTCCGATGCATTATCATTATCATTGCCAGCTTCATTGACAGCAGATGGCTGGCCTTCGTCCCTGACAATCTCATTGCTTGCATTGTCAGCCTTAGCAAGCTCGACATCATGAGATTCAGTATCAACATTTTCAGCTCCCTTCCAGCTGTCAAACAATGTCCTTGCTCTATCCTGAACCTTAGCGCTATGATGGCCAAGAAGATTACTTACAGTTATGCGAATTCCAGATGATATTGACTTCTCACAGTCTACATGAAGCTTTTCAACTGCACGTAACATTGCAGTAATTGATTCCTCAACAAAGCTGTCTTTTGCATCAACCTCAAACTTTTGGGCATCCTTTAACCATCTGTTGATGAAGCAAAGTCCATCCAATTGAATAAATTGATCAAGGCAATCTTTATTCTCCGTAGCAGTAATAGTGCTTGCAACAGCAGCCCACTGCCTTGTCGAATCAGCAGAATTTTTAACCTCGCAATTTTTCTCTTTCTGCATCACAGAGACCAGCTCCTGCACCCGAGAAGGTGCTGTGAGCCCGTCTTTCATCTCAGTCAAGGTAAAGAAATCTTCAAGAGTCATACTGCTTCACATAATCTTTCTCAGAGCATCAAGGTCATCGTTTTGGGGTGCCAGAACTGTTCCTCCCATTAAGAATTTCAATAGAATTTCTGGAAAAGAAAAGTTGACAAGCATCCACTGCAAAAACAATAACAGAGAAAATATTCATTTTGGGAAACAGTATTCTGATATTTCTAGACATAACATCATTAGAGCACTTACATATTCCTACCAAGAAACAGATCACACAAAAATTAATCCCCAAGTTTACCTCAGCATTTAGTAAAATAATAAATACACCCGACATTTTTCATCTTCAGACTAATTTTGCAACTGAACTTATTGATAGAGCATTTCATATATTAGATCACTGTTACCATAAATAAAAGAAACAACAGTTCCGTAGAAGGTAGGATATATCATTAACTGATTTGTTTATGAAAAGACCCTTAATTAAAATATCCAAATGAATATCACAGGAATAACAATTTACATGTAAAAGAACTGCTTTATATACCATAGCCTAATCATTATGGTTATTAATTTCCTCAAGAAAAATATAAGCAGCATTTTTCCATCTAAGGACCGACTTGACAGGCAAAAGCTTGTGCTATAACAAAATGTCAGCTGCAGCACGCTAGCATACACACCAGAAGAGATTGAATGTAACTTTTTTACAACTCTTCTAAACTTAGAGTAGTCTTCACAAAGCCCATGCATAAAACAATTGTAATTCATAGCCACACTGTTCACTTCCTAGATTAATACTTAATGCACCGTATACAACATCAACTTCAAGAGTTGTTACCATAGTAAAACATAAAATTTAAATAATACCTTATTCGATTTTTTTAAAAATAAAAATCTGTCGAGGGTTGGGTAGAGGTTCTCGTTTTCTGAGAAGTATTTTAAACATATCAAACAAAACTGATAGCAATTACTATCACAGACAGAGGGCAGATAAAGGCATTGGAGTTGAATAAATAAAGTGCTATGTTGAGGATTCAAAATTAAAAAAGAAACAGCAAATTGTAAATGAGATTACCAGTCGCTCTGACGGCTGGTACCAGGTTCCAACTATCAAATAAACTGAATTGTAACCTTCCAATCACGATCACTGAGCAGATTTTAATCAATCCCTGAAACATCAACTTCAAGAATTATTACTACAGTAAATCATAAAATTTGCATGATACCTTATTCGATTTTTTTAAACAAAATTTTTTAGGTCTAAGTAGAGATTTTTTTTTTTTTTTAAATCTGCCTAGGGTTGGGTAGAGATTCTGATTTTCTGAGAAGTATTTTAAACATATCAAACCATCCTGATTGCAATTACTATCAAACAGGGGACAGATAAAGGCATTGGAGTTGAATAAATAAAGTGCTATATTGAGAATTCAAAATAAAAAAGGAACAGCAAAATGTAAATGAGATTACCAGACGCTCTGACGGCTGGTACCAGGTTGCAACTATCAAATAAACTGAATTGTAACCTTCCAATCACGATCAGTGAACAGATGTTAATCAATCCCTGAAACGCCCAATTCAGAAATAAAATCACAATCCCACACACAAAAATGCAAGCAAATTAAATACACACACCACATAAATTAACAATTACGCTTCCCAACAAACACATAACAGAATACTAATCCTTAATTTCCAACAGCAGTTTAGAGTATTTTTTTTATTTTAAAAAAGAGACACAGTATCCAAAACCCTAAAAATTGATATAAGATATAGAAAAACCCTAAAAGAAAAACTAATACTCTATAGCATCCTCTCCCAAACTGAGTTGTACCATAATGGATGAATCCAAGAGTGGATACACGGTGTATGAGAGTTAAAACGCGGGCATACTTTCACAAAGGGAAGGGAATTAAGAGAAAGAAGGGGAAAGGAAGGGGAAGAGAATGAGAACCTGAGAGAGTAAAATGAAAACCCTAAGAGTGGCAGCTTTCACCAATTGATGAATGTTGCGGGAGAAAGGGAGAGAAAAAGAGAGAGAGAGGTTGGGACTGTTTTGCGTTTTTATGGTGCTGTCTGCGTTTTGATGTTGCTGTGTTGAGAAACTAAAAGTGAGGAATATGTTTGTTGGTATGCGTTTTTGTTATTGAAAGCACATAAGCACAGGTTAGAAATGAGAAGAGAATAAGAGAAAACTTTTTTTGTTGGGATTTTTTATTTGGTTTTTGTTCTGAGATTTCTGAAATTTCTGGTCGAATTTAGTTCGTAGGTTGGGCATCAACACGTGCGATATCAGAGACTGTTTCGGGTTAGTGGGACCACTCCCCACAACAGCTCAACACTCATGCCATCTTCTTCAAATTCTTTCAATATTTTCTGGGTTCTTACTTACACTCCGACCCGCTTTATTTCCTTTCCTTTAACCCGACCCTTAAATCAAATACTGTCGCCTGTGTTAATTACCAGCAATAAAATTAAACCAAATTGTAATAAACTGATTCTATCTTTATTTTAGGAAATTATAGATATAGAAAACTAAAATAAAAGCTTAATTTCAAAATAATTCAAAATTCAAAAAATATAGACGTTTAACACAGTTAAAAAAATCATTTTACTTCATCAAATTTATAAAATTAATTTTTTTTTGACTAAAATCATATTTATATTTTCAATTCAATCTTAAATTAAAAAATAGTTAAAACAGACTAATGTCTTCCATCCCAATCAGTTACAATCATTTTTATATTCTAACTATTTGTTGGTTATATTAGTCAGTTGCAATCATTTAAATGATATAATTTATATTATTCAATTTAAATTATATAATTTATATTATTCAGTTGCAATCTTTTAAATGATATAAGATTAGGTTGATGAACAAAAGTGAAATATAAATTATTTGTTAGTTATATTATTCCGTTGCAATCATTTAAATAAATTATATAATTTATATTATTCAGTTGCAATCTTTTAAATGATATAGGATTATTTAATTATGATTATTTAATTATTTATTGATTTCAATAAAAGATGATTATTTAATTATTTATTGATTTCTATATTTGAAGCCAATAATATTGAATTTTCAAACTTAAAACTGATCTCCCTTTCAATATTTGTTAAAAATAAATAAGATACGTTCACTTCATCATATCCATTTTTAATCTATATAAAATTAAAGAGACAGTAATTATTATATTTGAATTATGATAATATTTAGTTTTTTTTTCTTTCTTTATTTAAGAAATTTAATTAATGACTCTGCAATTTTAAAAAAAAAATTATATTAACTGAAATTTTTTAATTCTCTAAAAAAACTTATACAAATTTGGAAAAATATCACTTATATAAAAGCAAATTTTGGACTTTAAATCTCCCTAACAAAATATATTTATAGAATCTAAATAATGAGTTAAATATTAAATCACACAATATAATATTTTCATAACAATAACAAAATTATGTATACTAAATTTAAAATATAATTTATTTTTTAAAATGTTTTCAATTAACTTTTTATGTATTATATAAAAAAAATTTATATGGTGTTTGTATATGAAACTACAGTAGAGTGAAAGGAAAATGTATAACAACTCAACTAGTGAAATATGGTATAAAATAATAATAATAATAATAATAATAATAATAATAATAATAATAATAATAATAATAATAATAATTATTATTATTATTATTATTATTATTATTATTAGTAACAGAATTGTATAAATAATTTAATCTATGTTAATCTATAAAACGCAAGATTCAAAGAAAAGAAAAAAATTCAATAAACCCGAAAAAATTCTTCTTTATTTTTGTTTTTTTCTTGTGTATTTGAATTATGTATGTGTTTGATATGTGTTTCAATTTTATAATGTTTGTTTTGTTGTTTTCAGATAACCCTAATTTCTTGAATTGTAATATTAATATCTCTTAACAAGTTGTTTATAAAAAACGATATTAATATCATTATGAAAAGATTAATCACTAAGAATTAACAAAATATAATCAATATCAAACAAAAATTAATGGGTTTTTTCAAAGAATAAACTCATAGTAAAGTCAATCCAGATAACTTAACTTATTTAAATAAAAAGTTTTAAAACTGTTGTTTATTTAACATATATTTTCCTTTATATTGGTTTTAAAAAAATCTTAATAGATATTAATTGAAAATAATTTTAATTTATCTAAATTTAAAAATAATATCATCAATAAAAAAGTTATTATTAATATTGAGCAGATACTAGTCGAAAAATATTCATATTATAAAATAAAAAAAAATCAATAACAATACATTTTACTGTACAATAACCTTTAACTAAGACTTATAAAAGAATTTGATATTATAATACTAAAATTTTGATCAATCCAGCATTTTATCATATGATTAAAATCAAATTAAAAAATCATATAAAAAATACATTAATTTAAAAATATAATTATTTTCAAAAAATATATTTTTGCATAAAATTAGAAGTGAATTTAATTTTTTTAATTATTTTTTTTTTCAATTTAAAGAAAATCCATAGATATAAAAAAACAAGAATAGAGTTAGACATTTTTCTAACTTTTGAAATAATTAAAAATATTAGGAATTTTAACAAGATGAAGAATAATTTATCAAATAATTAGAAATAAAATTTTATCAACGCTGAGTCAAATCTATAAAAATAAATAATTTATCAATAAAAATAACACATAGAAAATAATAATTAACATATAATAGATGATAATAAATAGCGGATAGAACTTATGATAAATTAATTTTCTAAAAATGTTTTCAGATTCTCCAAATGTTTGAATCACATATAGGTTCATTTTAGTTTAAAATCTATGCATCAAGTTGATTGATATAAAGAATGAAGAATCACAGGAAATGCATAACTTTCTCCCCCATTAAATACACAAACCATGATAGTGATAGTTAAGTTGATTCACACATGAGATGAGGTACCTCAAGCAATATAACAGGTTCATTCAGATCTGTTGAAGCCGCCTAAATTAACTGATAACACATTGAACCTGATTTAACTGATAATAGGAACCACTATACATTAGAGGATTTGGGAAACATGTTAGTCTTTCAAGCTAACATATGTCAACCTGAATTCATGTGCAAGTTGAAGCAGGTTAAAGATTTCTGAAATTTCTGGTACATTTTACTTTACTTCATAGGTATCAACACATACAATGTCAGAGAGACTGTTACAGTTTAATGGAACACTCATACTATCTTTTCAAATTCTTAATACTTTCTAAGTACACATTCCTATATGTATTTATTTTATTTCTCTTCTTACCCAAACATCCCGATGTTAATTAGCCAACAAAATTAAACCAAGTAATAAACTTATCTTATCTCTGTTGATATACAAATTTTTTAAAAGAATTATGGATATAGAAAAAAAAATTATGCTTATCATTTTACATAGTTATTTATATTTAAAATAAATTTGGTTTTGGCAGTGAAATAGAAATTAATTACGAAGAAAAACAATGATAGTGAAAAGAAAAAATTAACAGATTTGAATCGAATTATGTATTTATTGATTAAACTCACCAACGATTAAATAAATTATATCTCCTTTTAAATATTTTCAAAATAAATAAGGTAGGTTTATTACACCAGAATCTATATATAAAATTGATGAGACAGTAATTATTATATTTAGAATTCTGATAATATTTCATCTTTTATTTAAGAAATTTAAGTAATGACTCGTCCATCTTAGAAGAAAAATTATACTAACCAAATATTTTTAATTTAAAAAAAAAAAACTCATACAAATTTGGAAAAATATAACTTATATAAAAGCAAGATTTGGACGTTAAATCTGTATATTAAATCTACCTAACAAATATGTATAGAATCTGAATAATGAGTTAAATAGTAAATCACAATATAATATTTTCATAAAATAACAAATGATGTATATCAAATTTAAAATAAATAATAAATTGATAAATATATGGTTTAAATTTAATATATTGTAACAATAATTGATTAACTGAGTATATAATCCATTAATGAAATAATTTATTTTTTAAAATGTTTAATAATAATAATAACATTATTATTATTATTGCACAAATACATATAAAACTTTCTAAAGTGTAATTTTGGCTTTTTTTATCGTTTTGTGAATACTTAAGTTTGAATCTTATACATTATTCAATTTTTGAGATTTTTAAAATTAAACCAGTTGAGTCCACTCTTAAAAAAGATTCACGTGTTAACGTATCCGTAATTGAGAACAACATATTTATGTGTTGGGATAGGAAATTTCACTACTTCTAATATATTTAAATTAATTAAATTTATTTTATTTCATTTTAAATTATTATTTTTTTAAAATATTTTATTTAAATATGATATTTCAAATTTATTTATTTATTTATTTAGATAAAATATTTTAATTATCAATAAATAAAAAATTATTTAAATATAAAACAATTATTATCAGTAATTATTAAGTTAACCTTATTTGATATTATTTTCCAGTAAAAGAAATTCTACTAAAATTAACAAAGTTTATTTTTTTTATATCAACTGATATTGAAATTTTCATTCATTAACTCTTTGATTTGGTGTAAGACTCAAATATTTTCTAAACTAATTTTGGCAACAAACTAATTTTAGTGAATGTTGACCAAAATTTTTCTCAGAGAACATTAGAAAAACAAATTCTTAACAAATTATTCACAAAGAATAATATTAATGTTATTTCATAGATACAAAAAAATATCATTAAAGATATTGAAAACAAAATACAATAGATGTTAATTGAAAAAACATAATTCATACTATCGATATTTGTGAAAAAAAATCTTATTAATGTTGAACAAAAAATAGACGTACATTTTAAAAAATAAACTCATATTAACATTAAAAAAATCTTAATTTACACTAACAATGAAAATAGTCCTTCAACTTTGGTCAAAAACTTTTTCAATTTGTTTGATTGAGAAATATGCCTAAGATATATTTTTCATTAAATAACTTCAATTTATATTGGTAGAATAAAATAACCTAACTGACTAACATTAACTGAAAATAATATCAATTCATATAAATTTAAAAATAATATGATTTACACCAACGAAAAACATTATTAATTTTCATCAAAATATTCTTACTAACTGCTTGAAAAATAATCATGGTATAAAATAAAGAAATAAATTAATTTCAATAATATCAACTGAAAAATAATTACAATTCATTGTATTCTAAAATAAACTTTAACCAAGACTTGTAAAAAAATGGTATTATAATACTAAAATTTTGATCAATTCAGCATTGCATCATATATGATTAAAATAAAATTAAAAAATAATATACAAAATACATGAATTTAAAAATATAAAAAATTTCAAAATTTTCACTTTTTTCACAAAATTATCTAATTAATTCAATTACTATTATAAAATTATAATATTTTTTTTTTAAATTCATTGCCAAACCATTTTTTTTTTTTTTTGCGTTATGAGTTTAAAAGGTTGAACATTTACAAATTAATCATGGACGAAGTTGTTTAATTTTAAAAATCTGTATCATTAAATATAAAAATTAAATTTTTAAAAGAATCAAAACTGATGTTTATAAAATTATACGGTAAAAGTAAATTTATGTTTTTTTTAGTTATTTTTTCCATAAAAAGAGAACTTATGCGGTTTAATCATTAAAAACTGTGAATGGATTATTTTGATGTGCATTCAGGACAAAGATTGTGGGTTTTCTGAATCTCTCTTCCAGAAATCATATAAACACTGCTTTCTCTGCTTGTATTTCACTCACAGACATAATAAAAGAAAAAATACGAATAGACTACATATAAATTTTGTAACCTATTTCCAGAAATAGGGTGTGTGCTTAAATAAATATTTGTAAAAAACAAACACTCACTTTGCATTATTGTTTTGGAAGAATTAAAAAATATTTGTAAAGGACATTTTATCAAAACTGTAATTAGATATAAGATTTTATTAACAGTTAGTCAAATTTATACAAATGAATAATTTATCAATAAAACTAACAGTAATTAGATGTAAAATTTTATTAACGGCTAGTCAAATTCATACAAATAAATAATTTATCAATAAAACTAACGGTAATTAGATATAAAATTTTATTAAGGGCTAGTCAAATTTATACAAAATAATTTATCAATAAAACTAACAGATAGAACACACTAAATACAAAATTTTGACCTGATTCTTTTAAAATTTCAGAAATGCCTTTAATATTTATTTTAAAAGCAGTATTTTATGGATTTCTCCTATCGAAAAACTGAAATTTATTACATGTATTTAAGTGACTGGAAGCCTGCAATAATATTCTATTATGTAGATTGCTTTCAAAATTAAAATATCAAGGATATTTTTGAAATTTTAAAAAATTGTAAGTGCAGGTAATAATTTATATATTGTAGGAAGCAACTGCTAATACCTTTTTATGACCCTTTATGACCCGTTCACATTTACACTTGGGCTTTCACTTTTTGGGCCTTAAGTGCCCTGCCCACTTTGCTTGCACAAACAAAACAAAAATGGCTTGTTCATTCCTTAGAAAAAAAATCTTTATTAAATAATATGTTATTTGTGCACCCTAAAAAAATCACTCTGCTCCTTCTGTTACGGAATCAGTAACAGAAGTTTGACAATTATGTAATATATTCACAGGAAAGTCTTTTCTTTCATTAGGAATGATTAATTTAAAAAAAAAAAAAATTATTCATAACGAAAGAAAAGGTCTTCCTTATTTCGAGAAAATTCTTAACCATTTTTACAAGAAAAAACAATAAGACAGCAAATTAACTTCTTCATATGTTAAACCAACTTATAATAAATTAATTTTTAAATATCATTTTCTATCAGATATAAGTTCATTTTAGTTTAAAAGGAAATGAATTTTATTTTTCTTTATTCCTTGAACAAACTTTGTGAAAATGATTAATTTTTGGTTTATACTTGCCCTTATTGACTTAAAAAGACAAAGTTGGGATAACTGGGCAAACAAAAAAGCTAATGGGTCGTCACTAGATAATATAACTTTTCATTTAAACAATTTTTAGATATAAAATTAGTGAGCAAATATATTTATTCTTCAACATTTAAACAATGTTGATAGTAGCATTACAAATTCTATAATATTGCTCTAGGTATAATAAAAGTTGGTATTCCACATATCTTCGTTTTCAGACAATTGCTGAACGATAGTAAATGCAGAAGCATGGGCAATGCTTCAATGGCAAACGAATAAGACGTCTTATATACACAGCTTAAAAAGTGAGGGTTTTGATGAATATAGCAGGATTTTGGTTTGCTCCTTGTTATCATCACTGTAAAAGAAAAAAAAAATTACTCGCAAACAACCAACTGCAACTACAAGGCAGAAGGTACATTCCAGAGTGGCAAGTCGACACATTGCACAGCAAGAATTCAACAACATATCTGTCCCTTTACTTTTTTTTTCTTGGAAACAAAAATGGGTTAAATGGCTAATCTAGCGATGAAGATTGCTTTTTCTAACTTGCAGCAAGTGGAGCAAAGAGATGCTTCCATTCGATCTTTGAGGTTCATGTGCAGCTAACTTCCTTGTGCCCCGATTCCCCTGCAAATGCACAACGGTGTTGTGTGTTTACTCCTAATCATTGTCCTTTCTCGAACTTTTCAACATAATATACAGGCTTGTAATTTCGTACGTGTGCGCTTTATTTGGAACTGAACTGATCCAAATTCAAATATTAAATTGTATATGGTACCTTTAATTTCTCAGATTTATCACAGAGATCGAAGGTACTCAAGTCCCTTGATAACATGGAAGAGGAGGGCATAAGTGTCCTGCTTTCGACAAGCACATATAAAAACTTCGTTAATGCTGAGGAAAAACAAAATGTGCAAGGTTAGAATGTTAAACACCACTCCATACTCTTCTACCATAAATACACCACGAACCTTTTTGGCTTAGGAGGTTTGCGAGAGATATCGACACCAATCTTACCACGTGGATCACCCACAAGGTTGTCTATTTTAGTAGATGAAGCATCTTTGGGTGACGAAGGATCCAAATTGTCATCTTCTGTTGATGATGACGAAACCAATAATTCCTAAAAGGGGAATAAATCAGGGAAACAAATGTCATGTAAGATTTTCTTGTTCAATTAATACGAACAAGGGTTGTTTATGGAGCACAGGTAGAACCATTTGTCCATCTCTTAATGACTATTTAATCAATTTTATTTGGCAGAAACCCGTTCTGCGTCTTTTCTAAAAATTTACCGCATTCATTGGTTGAAATAGTCATTGAAAAGCCCTTCTAAAAATTTTCCCATGCTTAACAATTTAAAAACATAGGGTTTTTCATCAGTCTAGGTCAATTCTGCAGTGACCCTTTTTTTTCATGAATTTATATTCAAAAAACAACAATACGTAAATTTAGTTCATAAAATTATTTGCACCATTCAATTTAATTTTATAATTACCAAGCGTCCATTACTTTAGCCTTTATCTTTGTAATTTCATGGAGTAAAATGACCATTATTTGAATCACAAAATTATTTGTCGTAATTTTGACACCAAACTGACTGACACCTATAATTTCAAAGGCTCATTTATCACTTAAAAAGTCAAGCTGAAAGCAATAATTGGATGAACAATATAAACATATTTAATCCCCCCATCCCCACCCAATTTTCATTTCCCTTATAATCATATTTAGACTGTAGGTTCTTTGATCGATATATAAAAATATTCGTGAACCTTTAATTAGCATTTAAACTATGATAACCACCTTTGTGACAAATTAATTTTTGTTTGATCCTTGTTGAATTAACTAGTGCATTTCCAATCCTTCAAATAACTTAGGTAGTTACTAACAAGCTAACCTAGCTCTCTCATTAGTTGAGTTTATTTCATGTCAAACTGATTTCCTGAACTATATGCACACTCATTCTGAGCCCTAGTTAATTATTGAACTGGTAAAATTTAAACTCAGTCAAGGCACAATCCATCCTTCAATGAAGCAACGTGTAAAACTAAGGCAAATTGACTCAAATAACCATCAACATAAAAGAATTTCAACTTACACTTCGTATCTTGCGCACAGCCTCAACCTCCAAAGCATTATGATCCTCTGCTTTTGACAAGGAGATTGAAATTTCCCTGTAACGTCACGACAAACAAGAATTGATGAGCAAGTACATTAGTTCACAGCCAAAAAAAAAAAAAAACATGAGCTAATCATTCTTCATAATACTAACCTATCCGACTTTTCAGAATCTAACTGTCCACAGGAAGTACCAAGTGTAAGCTCTTCATCTGACTGGTCAAGTCTAACCTCAGACAATGACTGCGCATCAAATGATTCCTAGAAGGTACGGACAACCAAATACTTTTAAGAGAGAATTAATATGACTGATCCTCCAAGTAAATTGTAAAGTTAAGCGAACTGACTCATTATCATATAGAAAGTCAACTTACACTTGATATCTTGCTCACAGCCTCAACCTCCAAAGCATTACGGTCCTCTGCTTTTAACAACGAGGTTGAAATTTTCCTATGACATTACAACAAGCAAGCGTTAAGGAATCAGTGTATTAGT
>Ga0099824_1006031_pt1 | contig 16811 bp, 9 predicted proteins | sample SiratrowhiteBW_FD_76837 | JGI IMG/M metagenome (GOLD analysis project Ga0099824, IMG submission 76837) | Root nodule microbial communities of legume samples collected from California, USA - Siratro white BW | ecosystem: Host-associated > Plants > Roots > Nodule | place: USA: California... | reverse complement strand
TATATATATATATATATATATATATATATATATATATATATATATATATATATATATTGCATATTATGTATTTTAATTTGCAGTGTAGAAGCACATCCCAGGTATGTAAATACTTGTATTGTTGAAATTCCTTTTCTTTATATATATTGCATGTTATGAATTTTAATTTGTAGCGTAAGAGCATATTCCAGATAATAAATACTTGTATGGTTGAAATTTCCTTTCTTTGTATATATTGCATGCTATGCATTTTAATTTGCAACGCAACAGCGTATACAATATGTAAATATTTGTGTGTTTTATGCTTGTTGTAATATTGAACCTTAGGGTAGAAGACATATTGAAAAATAAAAAATATTAAATATTTTTGTCTCATTCTCTCTTTTTTAAAAAATGACTAATCTCATTTTGCATAGTATATTTTCATTTTTTTAAATGATTTTAGAAAGAAAAAAACATTAATCTCATTTTTCTATTGCATATTTTTATTTTATTTCTAAAAAATGATAGAAATAAGAAAAAAACATTAAACATCTTTTCCTGACATACATTACATATATTTTAGGATTTGAAAAATAAAAAATATTAAATATTTTTGTCTCACGTATATTACATATTCTTTTTTTCAAAAAAATGATTTTTGAAAATAAGAAAACATTAATCTCATCTTGCATTGCATAATTTCATTCCTTATTTAAAAAAAATGATTTTGGAAAATAAAAATAAACATTAAATATTCTTCTAGCATGCATTACATACTTTCTAAAAATTGAAAAAAAAAGCATTAAACATTTTCGTCTACATGCATGATATATTTTCTTTTTTCTAAAAAATGATTTTAAGAAATAGAAATAAAAAAAAACATTAAACATTTTTTCCTGACATAAATTACATACATTTTAGGATTTGAAAAAGAAAAAACATTAAACATTTTTGTCCTAACATACATTACATACATTTTAGGATTTGAAAAATAAAAAACATTAAACATTTTTTTCTCACATATATTGCATATTCTTTTTTTTTAGATTTTTGAAAATAAAAAAACATCAATCTCATTGCATTGCATATTTTTATTCTTATTTTAAAATGATTTTGGAAAATAAAAATAAAAAACATTAAACATTTTTCTAGCATGCATTACATACTTTCTAAAATTTGAAAAAAAATATTAAACATTTTTGTCTCACATTTTCTTTCTTCTAAAAAATGATTAATCCCATTCTGCATTTCATATTTCCTATTTTCTAAAAAATGATTTTTAAGAAATAAAAAATATTAAATATTTTCCTCACATGCTTTAAATATTTTATTTTTCAGATCAATCAAAAATATATTCTCATACATTCTTACATAAATCCATTTATGCAAAATATATATATTCATTTGTTCATACCTTCTCATAAAGAAAAGACTTTTTCATGCATCATACATCCATTCTCATTTAAAGTTTCATGCACCATTCATATACTCCCATGTAAATAGCACATCTACATTATAAAAAAAATTCAAATAGAGTCAATACATCTTCATATTCTCATGCATTCATGCATTTTCAAAGTTTTGTTCAAACAAGCAAAAAAAAAAGTATAGGATTCATTTTCGTATTGTTATAGATTTAATAAATGCAACTTACATTCAATAAACAAAAATAAAACATATTCATTTTCATCATGCATTCATTTATGTCTCTTCATAAGAATTCTCAAATAAATTTCAAATAAATTTCATGCATATGTTCATGCACTCTCATTGCACTTGTTCTTCAAAAAAAAATGTTGACATCAAATAAAAAATTAGTTATTCATTTTTTTTTTCAGAAAAAAAATCATACCTTCTAAAAAAATAAAAAATCATTCCTAAATACATTTTCTTAAAAATTTCATACATAATAAAAATAATAAAACAAAAACATCAAAACAAAAAATTGAAGAAATAAAAATAGAAGTTTTGCGCATTCCCATTCATTAAAAAATAGATTCCTATTCATATATAAAAAAAGAGATAAAGTTTTGATGTATTCATCTATACATTCTCATATTAAAAAAAAAGAATTTTATACACTCATTCCTGCATTTTCAAAAAAAATCAAAAAATTAAAAATAAAGTTATATGTATTTTCATATCATCATACATTCAATAAACAAAAATGAAAAATATATATTTTCTACATACATTTTCATCATATCTTATGCATCTTCATAGGAATTATCAAATAAAATTTCATGCATATATTGATTCATTTGCATTTCTTTCAAATGTTGATATTAAATAATAATAACAAAAAAAATTTTCAAAAAAGTAAAATTTCATATCTTCTAAAAAAAGGAAAGATAAACAATGATTTCATGTGTTCATAATGCATTTTCTTAAAAAGAAAGAAACTTTTTCATGCATTCAAATTTCATACGTCCATATATTTGCATTTAAAATCATAAATGAAGTCCTAAAAATTTCACACATAAAAAAATATACAAAAAAAGACAGCAAAACAAAAATAATTTTAGTTGTTGCTTAATTAGTTTATATTTTTAGGCATCTTTTTCTACTTTACTCACATAAAAAAAATTGTAGTTGTTGCTTAATTCTAGCATTTTGTACAATGTATATGCATTCCCAAAAGTTTCATTTATATATGCATTCTAATTTTATTTTTTTTTGCATGCATTCATATTAAAAAAACAAAAATAAATCTAAAAAAAATTATGCATTCATAAATGCTTTTCTTATAAAAAAAATCATTTAGACATATATTATATATGCATAAATGCATTTTCTAATAAAAGAAAAGTTCATTCAGACATACATTATATATGCATTAAAAAAACCATGCATTCATAAATGCATTTTCAAAATCAGAAAGAAAAAGTCCAAAATTTCATAAATGTATTTTGCTAAAAAATTTAACTAAGTTAAAAAAAAGAAAGAAAAGAAAAAATGTGGTGAATCAGTTGTGCATGGATCATTGAATTCACAAGATTGTTAATAAATAATGGGGATCATTCAAGCAAAATGTTTAATAAATGTAAAGATTGACTTTTCTAAACAAAAGTTTGCATACAAGATGCTGGTTACCTTTTGACCTTACCAAAATTTCCAAGCAAAATGTTTAATAAATGTAAAGATTGACTTTTCTAAAGAAAAGTTTGCATACAAGGTGCTGGTTACCTTTTGACCTTACCAAAATTTCAAAGGATTTTCAAATAAAAGTATTTGTCCAAATGGTTACCATTACCTAAAAATTTTTACACTGGGGCAGAGTGTCTATTGACAGATCTCCTATCTCTATTCTTCAAGAGTATTCAAAAAAATCAAAAAATAGTCCGTTAGATAGGACAATAAAAAAAGATGCATGTGTCAGAAGTCGTTAATTTTGTTCCATTGTTAAACTCTTTGAAAATCAAGCAATCATGATTCTATTCCACTATTAAACTCTTTGAAAATCAAGCAATCATGATTCAAAATGATATATGACCATGTTTCTTCATCCCAAACACTTTTACACATCCTTTGTATCCTCTTTGAGCCAAAAATAAAATTTTCTTTCAAAATACCCTAAGCAAGGATCATTAACATGTCGGAACTCAGTCCAAGTCTAAGGCCCCAAGGATGAAATTTGTCAAAGAAAGAGCATGTCAAAAGCTCCTAATTCATCACAGAAGGAGTATCGAAAATGAAAGTTGTACATCCAAAACAAAAAAGAGAAAAGAAAAGAAACAAAAAAAAGAAAAAAAAAAGAAAAGAAAAAGAAATATGATGATGGAAAACTCATTAAAAAGGACCTTGATTGTTTATAATATTGGTGGATGATCCTTATTAAACCTCTCAAGCCCACAAATAATGTTTGAGCCTTTATATCCTTTTCTTCATAAACCTGTAACCTTTGACTACGTTACAAGCCTAATAAAGTCCATATTGATTGAAGAATGATTACAACGATTTTCATTAAGTTTAACTTTGTAACCAGAGGACATGACTGATGACATGTAAAAAAAAAATAAACGAAAAAATGATGAAAAAAAAAATGAAAAAATGTCTACTAAAATGCCTTTTTCACATCTATACTTTCTAATCAATACACACCCACTCCTTCCTCATTTTTGTCACCTTACCACCAAGACCTTCATAGCAATCTCATCATTCCCCTTCTTCATACAAACTGGGGCAATTGCAAAGCCTATTTCCCTTCATGATTAGCCTTTTATACTACCCTTACCCTCCAAGCTTAAAGCTCATATAGCCAGCCTAACACACTAAAACTGGGGCAATCTTATCAGATGATTCACATCTCCACTATCTTTTAAATACCTCAAACTTCCTAAACACTCACCCTTTATCCATGGGTTTAAGCATGCATCTAAGCAGTGTTTCCAAAAGAAAAGTTAATGGTTACACCATATTAACATTAGCTTCGAGTGACCCTAAATTTTCTTAAAAAATGAGAAATTGATACCCAGTGAATTTAATGATTGCTAAGAACTTTTGATTCGGCACATTTAAATCTAAAAAAAAAGAAGATTGTGACACATTTTTTACTTTGCAACTTGTACATATTCATGAAATATTTGTACATAAAACAAAAAAATCATAAAATAAAAATCTTTTGTACATACTTTTTGAATAAACATCGATCATTTGTCATTTGTACAGTATATACTTTTTGAGTAGGTATTAAAAAAAATCTTTCTTTAAAAAATATATATTTTCCTTCAAGATCAAATGTATGAATTTTCTTTCAAAATAATAAAAAGTTATGATTTTAACTTACATTCTTCAAAAAAAAAATCAAATTTCATGCAAACCAATCTTTTGTCACTGAAATAATCCATATAACAAATGACCTCGTCACGTTGAGGCTCAGGTGACTTGTTGCTGGGTTCAGAAATATCCGGAAATCCATCTTCTAATAAACTACTTTCAGTTGAAACTGATGCACCTACATCATCCTTATTTGGAATTTATTGGTTGTTACCAACACTGGTCGAACCGGACGTATCATTTGCCCACATCTTAGAGTTAACCCGAGGCTGCATGACCTGAAGAAAATCCTGAAGCTGTGGGTCATCAAAATCCACACTGTCATTCAAATTTTCTTGCCGTCCCTTAGCTCTTGCAGGTTTCCCCACATCCGGTGCAGTCCTTTTCTCGCCTTTCTTCTTCGAATGGCGACCCCATGGACGAGGAAGATTTTCATCCCCAAGTTTTCGTGCCACCTGCTTGGTTAATAAGACGAACATTGTGAAACACCGGCTTCCGGTTTCAACAACACAAAATTGAATAAAAAACATCATAGCAAAACATATACGAAAAAAGTAGCACATGTAACATACCTCACATGTAATTTTAGATATGTAATTTTAGATGTGCAAAGGAAAAGAATTATTGAAATATCGAATGGCTTCATGAGCTTCACCGACTCTTACCATCTCTGAATTAAAAAGCAAGTCAAAACCAAACAAAAAACAAAAAGCCAGTTACAAATTCAATTTCCATAGGGACATTCGACGAGAAAAAAAGAGAAGGAGTAGAATAGTGCATGAGCCTGACTTCTGTGATTATTCCTTTCTCAGAAAAAAATTGCCGTAGTTCATCCTCCGACATGTCTCTTCACGCAAATCCTCGACTGCACAAACAATCGTGATGGCGCGTGCATTGGTTCTCATTCAGTTTCAGTGTTGATTTTAACTTTTTTATTCAATATAGAATATGAATCAGTAGCAAGGATTCACTTACATGACGCGATTGCACGTTGAAACAGTAATGAAGCAAGAGTTGCAATTATTCAAAATTCAGAGAGGAATTGGGCTAATACACATCTAAAAAGCTAACCTAACTCTTCAATAGCCTAGAAGCCTCCAAATTTAATACACATCAGCAGCTTTTTGGCACACTTTTAGATGACTAATTATTACATCAGATGGGAAAACGAAAACCACAATTTACTAAGCATATGACTACTCTAAGCCCTATGAAAAATTAATCAAAATACATCAAAATAAAAAATATAAAAGTCGTCCACAAAATAATGAGTGACTCTTCAGTTTTTAACCTAAGCCCAAAATAAACCATTTACACTTAAATTAAATCTGGTGATGCATTTTCTATGAGCCCTTCTCTTTAAATGATTTGTTTTTAATTCCTTCATCAGTCTATATCAAATTAAGAATGTGATTAGACTTCAATTCAATCTTAGACTTTGTTTGCGCAGTCCAAATGTCTTGAATCAGCCCAATCAATGTCTCTTTCAGTTTTTGGGCCCTTGACCTGGTTATTGATCCATTTAAAATTTGCAAAGCATCTTTTGAATTATTTATTTATGCAGGTGCTTGAGGTTGGTTAAACTTCAGCTCTTGGTTCTCATCACCAAATAACTAATATTCTAATATTCAGTTAAGTATTCTTCCTTTTAAGTTGTAATCAATTTATATTGGATACTTGAATTCGTTGTTTGAAATAATGATTATATTATAAAACAAAATAATTCTCAGTAATGAGGACAATTTTTATTTAGATTAGCTTAGATAGTGATAAAAGATGTCTGTGACTAGAATAATTTAACCCTAATAGTGAGACTAGCTAAAAATTTTTCCTACCTCCAAAAGATATAAGATTAGATTTTTACAAATTTTCACTAATAATTTCTCCCACCACATCGTTGTTGTAGTAGTCTGAGCTCGAAACCCAAGAAAAAGCAATGTTTTTGGCACGTAAACAAAATTGAAAATTCATGACTGAATCTTCTAATCTACTTTTGGTGACTGCGTTAATATATGATATAACTATCTCCAAGGGAATATAGTTGCAGATTGCATAAAAAGCCTGTGACATTAATAATTTAAACTCCAACTTCAAAACAGATCCACACTCAAATTAATTTCATTCTCCACAACTTCAAAATGACTGGTACCTTACTAAATCTTTATTTAATTAATTAGATACAGTTTCATTTAAAAAAGAAAATAGTAACAATAATAATAATTTTATTTTGTTTAGTTATTTATTTAATAATAATAGTTTAGCATACTTTTTAGTTATTATATTTAAAAATAATTTATTTTAAGTATAAAGATATTTATAATTATATACATTATCATATTGAGTTAAATATATGAAAATTTGTTACTTAATTACTTTATATATTTAAATAATTAATCATTCTTTAAAAAAATATAAATTTCAAAATTTTAAGTAATTAGTTATTTACCCAAAATTATGTGGAGAGTTTATACTTAAAATACTTAAAATATAAATTATTATACACATCCAATTACTATATTTGAAAATAATTTGTTTTAAATATTTTAATAATATATTTGAGTCTCTATAAATTTGAATAAGAAGATTAAAAGTAGTTTCTTAAAAAAAATAAAGAAACTTACGAAATTGCATCAAGGAGAAGTTTTTCGCTTTAGATATACCGTAATATAAACTAACAATTTTTTTTTAATCTAAATACTTTAAATCTAAATAAAAAAAAGATAGCAATCAAATTAAAATATTACATAGTTAAGTTGATAAGAACAATTAATAAAAAAATTATAACTAGATAGAAATATTAGAGACATTTTATTAATAAAAACAAATTACATATTATGTTAATAATAAATGCAGTTAAATTTGACATCAAATATAAAATTATTTGAAAATTCACACATTAAATTTCATCACGTTAAAACTAGTAATTAATAAAAATTTGATCCAAACAAACAATTATTATATCCCATTTAACACTTTAAATTACAAGATACATAATTTTGATAAAGGAGGCTTTTAGCATAGAGTGCGGGACAGAGTAACAAGGTAATTGTATGGCCTCGGATATAAATTATAGGAGAAAGATCCAGTCTTTCACTCAATGGATCAATGGTGAAGCTTGCTTTAGGATCAAGTTCGAGTTTGGATGTGTTTCAGAAACACAAATACAGACCAACTAACAAAATACTTCTTTCTTTCTTAGTTTATTATTTCAATTGCTCATTGAAATAGAAAGTGCATCATTTCAGAATATATGTACAACATTATTCTTGATATGATTTACGGATGCAATAGTTACAAGAAACTTACCACAGAAGAAGAATGTGAAAACAATTCAAAGTTCAAAACAATTCAAGCATTAATGTTATGTGTGTACTCCAGCAAGCTTAATCATAGTTGTAAAATAAATAAAAAAATTCACCCTTTGTATGTAACACCTTTGACGTCCTGTTTCTTTAGCATTATCAATTTGCTTTATTAGAGAAATTGTCTTAATTTCCTCTTATTTTTAATTAATTTCAATTAAAAGTAAAAAAATTGAACATGCGAATCAAATTCATTTTTATAATGAATTTTCTTTAATTTCAATTAAAAAGAAAATATGTGTAAAAGGCAATAGGAAGTGATGAGAAGAGGGGGTGTAATGAGCAAACATGACCCAAGTGAGAAAGAGGTGCATGAAGGGCAAAGAGGTAGTGTAATTGAGGCGAATTCTTCCTCCACCCCCATATCCTCTTTCTGCACTTCCATAACAAATTTTAATTCTAAAACTAACCTTGTGAAAATGACCAAATTGTCTCTGCTTTATTAAAGAGCACCAATCTTTTTCTTTGTCGAACACAGTGTGAACAATGAAGCAGCTTCCGTTTTCTCTTAAATACGTCTTCTACAGTGTCATTTTTGAAGGTTTTGAGGGTGATTGAACGGTAGTGAAGACTTTCTGACCATTGTGCAATGTTTATCAGTGGTAAGGAACGACAGGGAGGTAAGATTTTTTATTTTGGTGGATTTTTGTAATTTCTGGTAAGGCACCCACTTGAATGAAGCCATCTGGTTCTCATTTTTTTGAAATTTGAGAATCGGAAAGCCAGTCATCCGATTCTCATTTTTTTGAAATTTGATAATCGGATGCACTGAGGGGGTGCCATCCAGTGTGTAAGTTGTGAACCGGATGCCACCCTGTTCGGTTCACAACCGGTTCACAAAACGTTTTGTGAACCGGACGGGGTGGCGTCCGGTTCACAATTTGGATTTTTTTGTTTTTTTTATATTTTTTGATGAGTTGATGGAATGCTATGTTACAAAGATATGGACAGTCTTTGTATATATTCAGAGGAAGTAAACAAGATGTCTGATATAAATGATGAACATGAAAGTGGTTTCTTGGTTCGGAAAGAAGATTGTATTCTTGATTTTACAACTGATAAGGTAAAATGATTTGTTTTTGTTTATGTTTATGAAATGTAAATTAATTACGTACGAATGTGATATATTGTGTAGGTGTTTGGTACCCAAGATGAATTACTTGAATGGGTTTGCAAGGTTGTATTTAGACTTGGCTTTGTTGTTGTCATACTCAGATCGGGCAAAGAAACTGGAGCACAAGGTAGGAAGACCTATGACTTGTTGGGATGTGAAAGAAGTGGAAAATATAGAAAGTACAAAACAAATTTAGAGGTGAGTATAACCGGCACAAGGAAGTGTGACTGTCCATTCAAATTGCGTTGCAAACCAATAAAAGGTGGAGAAGGTTGGGTTTTGAAAGTCATATATGGGTTGCATAACTATGAATTGGCTAATACATTGGTTGGTCACCCTTATGCTGGTAGGTTGCAACTTGATGAACACGCTTTAGTTGTGGACATGACAAAAAGTCGAGTTAAACGAAAGAACATATTGCTTAACTTAAAGAGAAGAATGAAGACAATGTGACAACCCAGAAACAGTTGTATAATACCAAATATACATGATGTGGACCAATCACGTTCTACAGAGGCACAATTATGGCAATCTCATTATATTAGCAGAATGCAACTATTTGTTTCCATGTTAGGATCAAATACAACATATGTTAATCTTGCGGATGATTGATTCATTTATATTGAAATTGTATGAGTTTTGATTCATTTATAATAAGCAGCAACATTATGATTAGATCAACATAATTAAAGTAACAAAATAATAATAATGACCAGAGTAGCAACATATTGAATACATAAACATAGTACCAACATACTTAATAGATAAACATAGTGCCAAATACATATGTGGTTCACATATTGATTAAATAAAGCCCTATGATCTAGAAGTCCCTCTCTCTCCCTTGAGCACCTCTCACTCGTCTAGTGTAGACTTGTCCTTCACGCGAATGTGTGCGAGCCAATTCAAGCGCAACTCGTGTATCGTCATGTGCACCCCTACAATCAATTCTCCTCTACAATAAGGTGGCTATCCTTCTGAAGATACCCTGAAAACAATGAAATAAATAAGTTGGCATGGTGACAATGTGATCAAATAATAAAATGTCAATGTAATCAAATACCGGACAAGCCTGATGTTGCTGTTATGATGAGGAGGTTGGTTGATCGTCATCATGACTATGACTACGACTATGACTATGACTACGACTATGACTATGACTACGACTATGACGATCTGTTTCGTCATCATGTCTAATGAGATATGGATGTGACACACGACTATACCAGGCGATATAGTCCTCTGTGCATGCATGTGGGCCGACAGTAGGTATCAACGCAGTCACAACATTATCAACAAAATGAACCCAACGTGCATTTACCGTTTCAAAAGCAGCCATATCTTGCACTAGAGGAGGATGTGGTATGGTCTGCATCAAACCATACTGTCACACTACCCGATCAGGAAGATGCATCTGGATGGTATGGCCATATTGGAGAAAACCCAAAAAAAAAGAAATCGGCTCGAGAGGTCGACTAACTCTATGAGAATTGTAGGGACGCCAGATGACATCAGAGAGTGTCAATCGATCTAACTGTTCTCTAACATCAACCAACCGAGAGGGATGTCGACTAACCACATACCGAGAAGCCTGTGGAAGTGCTTCGCTATAGCTTGGGGTAACATCCCTATTTCCCATAGATGGGAAGTGCTCGTAAATCCATGCCTATTAATAATAGATAAAGTTAGAGGTAATAAAGTATAATTTGTTAATTAATTTAGTGGTAATAAAACCTGTACCTGTAACAGAGTAATAAAAACGCCCAATTGTTTTGTCCCAACAAGAGAAGCATCTCCTAGCTTGTCATACATATGTGTTAGTGAAGCTGCTCCCCAGGCATAACCACCACACATCGCAAGGTCTCAAAATAGTGGTAAATAAGAAATGGAGACAGATGTGACACTTTTATCAACAAAAATTGTGCATCCAATTAGATGCAACAAATAAGCCTTTGCAGCAAACTCCTAGTCTTCATTCTCATAACATGTGTCGTAGTGATCTCTCAACCAACTGAGGATCACAACATTGTCACGACCATCACGCAAAGCGGCATTCGCAGGACCATGAGGAACGCCTAATAGTTCCAACATCACAAGAACGACTCCACTGTTGTCTAACCCATCAAACATCGAAAACTGCCCCATAATAGGTAGGTGGAGTAGACTTGACTCATTATCCAAAGTGATGGACATCTCACCAAATGGCATATGGAGTGTATTTGTGTCCCGATGCCACCTCTCAACAAATCCGCACATGAGGCCCTTGTCCGTTACCTCATAACACATGTTGCATAGAGGCAACAATCCGCTATTCACAATCAATGCAAACACCTCAGCACGAGGAAGACCAAAGTTGTTAAGTTTTCTCCCATGAGAGACTAATTTTAGGACTCCACGATCTTAAACAAAAAACAACAAATGATATAAAAAAGTTCACATATTAAACACAAACTAAACACAACAAGTTATAACATAATCTTACCTCACCCTCCCACAATCTCAATGCCACATGGTGATTATAACTTACCAAAAAGGAGACACATCAGATGTCCCCAGGAAAACCTACCACCTCACCAGCATCACCACCACTAATACGAGGAACTTCACCACCAATAGGAGGAACATCACCACCAACAAGAGGAGCACTGGATGAAGTACCCCGATCTCCTCTACGAACTGATGTTGTAGGACTTTTCTGGCCTTTAGGCCGGGAACCAGCTCCTCTGGTCCTTATTATATCTGCACAGTGCATAAAGTTAGTGTTAGTTTAAAAAAAAATTGAAAAAATGTGAACCAGATGACATGCTCATCCAGTTTGCGTTTTTAAACAAATGTGAACCGGATGGGGTGCCATCCGGTTGTCTTTTTCAAATCAAAATGATAACTGGATGAAACCCATCCAGTTGTCAAACTCTCAGATCGAAAAACTCCTCGTTCGTCGTTGACAGCCCCCCAAACACCAAATTAACTACTCTAATCAACAATACCACTCACAAATTGCTAATAAACATAAAAAAATTGTTGACCTATGACTTGTTTGGAGGTTTAATTGAAGATTTGGGAGAAATGAACGAAACAGACGACTTGCTTCTTCCTCACACGCAGCTACAGATCCAGATCTATCCAGATCCGTGGTTCTAGAGGCTGAACCGGATGTTATGGAGGTGAAGGAGTGAATCAGATAAACCCACGATGACACTCAAAGCTTCCAATGGTGAGAACGAATCAGATGAAGGGTTAGAGTGAGTGAGAGAACCGGATAAAGGGGGTGGAGGAGGTGAAGGGTATTTTTGTCTTTGCATTTTTTACTTAAGGGCATAGTCGTCTTTTTACAGTGAGTATGACGGTGCAGGAAGAGGGTATGTGGGTGGAGGAAGAATTGTCTGTAATTTAGTAGATGTTATTTTTATTTGAAACCTTGATGGGTTGAGCTTTAATAAAAACCTCACTTTTGTTTGCTTCCTTTTTTTTATTTTTTCCTTTTTTTTTATTTTGTAGTTTATATATATATATATTTTTAAATAAATGACCAAACTTTTCTTTTCTTTTTCCTTTCTTTTCTATTTTTTATTTTTTATTTTCTTTTTTCTATTATTTATTATTATTTTTTATTTATAAAAATGAAATAGTACAAAACTTTTTCTTAATTTAAATGAAAATGATAAAGCAAATGAATATATTTTTTATTTTTTTTCTAAAATGATAAAACCCTAAACCATATTTTTTTATGTTTTATTTTAAATGATGATTTTTTTTTTCATTTTTTTAAAATTGACTAGAAAAAATTATTTTCTTCTTTTTTATTATTATTTTTAGAAAATAATTTTATTTGTCGGGATGAAATCTACTATTGACAACCATTAATTCCTTATTTAGAGTATCTATTGTTTCCTTCTTCCAACAACTTTTACTTTTAGACAATATCTTCATTTAAGTAACACTTAATTTGTCTTGCAGGATTTACAACACCACTTTTAAGGCATGGTTATTTGTCAATGTTTTACTTTATACGCATAATTTCTTGCTTTCTTTACTTATTTTCTTTCACTCTTTGTGATGTTAAATCTAATATGTTTCCCTGATAAGTAACACCATGTTATGTATTGTTAGGGAAATTGTTGATAAGGTTGGAGATTCTAGGTATTAAGTTGTAGTTCTGGACTTCATAAAAATAGATTAACTCGTGAACTATATTGTTTTTCCAATTTAATATAGAAATATATTTGTTGTAAATTAATCAAATTGTCTAAAGACAGAAAGAAGAAACAATCTACGGTTGTCACAATAGTTATGATGTTAATGATGAGATTTTGATTTAGAAGTTGATTAACGATTTATATTTCTTAGCTAGTATCTAGGAGACTAGGAAATTTACATTCGGTTGTATTTACTTTTGGGTTCTATTTAAGACATCTATCATGTATGGACTCCTGTGACTTTTCTATTGTTATTGATATTGTTATCGATTGGCAATTATGAAGAGAGTTGCGGACTCAATGCTTTATACATGTAATTATATATGATTTTGTTTCTACTAAGGGAGTTTGTTGATTGATTGTTTCATATTTATGATTCTATTTATGTTAAATTAAATAAATTTTCATATAATAAGAAATACTACACCTACTTACGGTCACTTAGTTTAAAGTTTAAAATTTAAAATTTATAAATTAAAAAAAATACCTATGGACTAGAGTTGGTGTACAATAAGAAAAACGTAAAATGTTATTATCGATGGATTTTAGTGACAAAAAATTTTGCCATCAATTTATCGACAAATTTATTGATAGATTTATCGACGAAAAAATTTACCGCCAAAATTTTTTGTTGGTATATTCATTAATAAATTGACCACCAATGTATCGATGAATTAAATTCGTCGATAAATTAACTGTCAATTTACTGATGGATAAATTTTATCCATAAATCACCAACTAAGTTACCGATAATTTTATTCCATCAATAATAATAATAATAAAAAACTAATATTAATATTTATAATAATAATAAGAACAATATAATAATAATAATTGTAATATTTACAATACTAATACTAATAATAATAATAATATTAAAGATATTGAGAGTAATATTTATAATAATGATAATATTAATTATAAAAATATTAATATTGATAATAATAATATAATAATAATAATTTAATATTTATAATAATAATGATACTAATAATATCAATAATAATAGTAATAACAATATCATAATAATAATACTAATAATTATTGTAATTGTAATAATAAATATAATAATAATCGTAACATAACAGAAAAACTATTTTGGTGTGATGATTATGAGTTCTCTCAAGCGGAGAGGTCCTGGATTCAAGTCTCTTGTATTGTATCTAACAACTTCAATAAATCGTTAATAGATGTGTTATAAAAATAATAAAAATGATAATAATATATTAATTATAATAATTTCATTAGTAATTAGTCAATAATTCGCATTTACCGATGAATTGTTCGTTGATAATTATTGTTTTTTTTTATAGTGGTGGATAATGTGCACGTACATCACCCATGGATTAAAGTTGGTAAGTATTACCTACAAACTGGAATTGGTGGATAATATCTACTATAGACTATAATTGGTGGTAAATTTTAATATTGTTGGACACAATGCAAATAAATATTTATTTTTTCAAGGACTTAAAAACCTAAGTTTTATAATTTATTAAGTATTCAATTTGAAAAAAAAAATATTGGGTACTCAAAACAAAAATGGTAACATATGCTAGGGCATAATTGATAATTCATATTATTATATGTGAGTTTAAATTTAATAATCTTGCTAAAAACACTCATTGTTTTCATGATAACGAATAATACCATGTTTTTGTGTCTAATAATATTATTTTAAACTAATATATTAGTTCTATAAAGGATTGTTGAATAGAGCAAATGAAAGCAGTTTAAGAAAGTTGTTTAGCAAGAAGTTTATTGTAATACCTTAGAAAATAGTTATAGAATAAAATTTAATTTTAGAGATAAATTTAATAACAGTTAAATATTTTTTTAACAGAAGAGTTGTTTAAGTAAATAAAAGATAGTTATTTACCTTTTATTTTTATAACAACCACCAACTCTCTCTCCCTAAGAAGATATTCTCTCTAAGAAGATATTTTATCTCTCTAAAAAGATATTATGTTTTATTCTAATAAAAACTACTAACTCTCTCTCTAAGATATTCTATCTCTCCTAGAAGATATTTTGTTTTGTTCTAATAAAAACCACCAATTATCTCTAAGAAGATATTATCTCTCTAAGAAGATATTTTATTTCTCTAAAAGATATTTTGTTTTATTCTAATAAAAACTACCAACTCTCTCTCTTTCTTTAAGAAAATATAAAGTCTTATGAAAACCATCATCTCTCAAACAAATCCTCTTTAAAATTTTCTACCTTCTCTCTAGATTTGTGATCTCATAGGTTATCAGATTGACAATCAGAGGACATCTTTAAATACCTAGCGTTGAGTAGATCAAGAGTGATCGATCAGATTCTTGAACAAAGTTAGATTGCCTGTGATTTTAGGATTTTTGTGTATCTCTACTCTATAGAGGTAAGAGAATCTAGTTTGAATATTTTTAATAAATATTATAATTACTTGTTTCGTGAATTTGGGTAAGGGAAGCTAGTTTGAATGCTTTAATAAATATTATAATTACTTGTTTTGTGAATTTGGGTAAGGGAAACTAGTTTGAATGTTTTTAATAAATATTATAATTACTTGTTTTGTGAATTTGGGTAAGGAAAACTAGTTTGAATATTTTTAATAAATATTATAATTACTTGTTTCGTGAATTTAGGTAAGGGAAACTAGTTTGAATGTTTTTAATAAATATTATAATTACTTGTTTTGTGAATTTTGGTAAGGGAAGCTAGTTTGAATGTTTTTAATAAATATTATAATTACTTGTTTTGTGAATTTGGGTAAGGGAAGCTAGTTTGACTATTTTTTTTATATATATATATATATTGTAATTATTTATTTTATTAAATACGAATTGGATGAATATGGATGGAATGGAATGAATGTTTATGTATGGTATGATGTAGTATCAATGTTTGTGAATAATGTGGTATGTGATCGAGACATAGTATCTTCAGGAAAGGAGATACCCGTGTTGAGATTATTAGGATGTGCATTGTTTGGGGATTCCTAAGGAGGTATCATGACTCTACTGGTACATTGGATTCACATGGATGAAGATTACCAGTTGGTAAAGAGTCGAAGGAGGTTCATATGGTCCTGTCCGAGGTTTGAAATATGAGCCCGATCGGAGTAGGACATATGAATTAACCCTGTGCATATGGGGTCCAAGGTTTGAAATATGAGCCCGATCAGAACAGTTAGGTGGTATATGACAGGTGCACACCTTTGAGTCTAACTCAATGCACGAGTCTTTTGGAAGTAGAGAATTTAGTGTCTTTGTTTGTGAGTCAGTGTATGTATGATGTGAGATGAATTATGAACGATTAAATTGTTGTTGTTTTGTTGAGATAGAAATCCAATTTATGAAAATATGTATTTTTTTGAAAACTCTCTAGCTTACCCTT
>Ga0099824_1006030_pt1 | contig 16819 bp, 9 predicted proteins | sample SiratrowhiteBW_FD_76837 | JGI IMG/M metagenome (GOLD analysis project Ga0099824, IMG submission 76837) | Root nodule microbial communities of legume samples collected from California, USA - Siratro white BW | ecosystem: Host-associated > Plants > Roots > Nodule | place: USA: California... | reverse complement strand
TGATGAGTTTTTGAAGGCATTAATCTAAACCCTTGACTGTTTGGCAATCTTGAACCACTCAGTGTGGAAAGATCCCTCCATGTCAATCCTCTCATATGTATGAGCACCAAAGTAGTCTCTCTGAGCCTGAACCAAATTTGCTGGCACACTTTCCCTTCTGTATGTGTCAAAATAAGCAAGACTAGCAGCCATGCCTGGGGTGCTAATACCATAGTTGATAGCCAGACACACCACTCTCCTCCATGCAGATTGTCTATCCACTATTTCCTTGGCAAATTCTGGATCCACAAGAAGGTTTGCAAGGTTAGGACTTCTATCATATGCTTTCTTTATTCTGTCCAAAAATATGGCTCTTATGATGCAACCCCCCTTCCAAATCCTTGCAAGTTCCCCCAACTTCAAGTCCCAACCCTTCTCCTTGCTCTTTTCCTTGATCAGATTCATTCCCTGTGCATAACTACAGATTTTTGCAGCATAGAGAGCCTTCCTAACATCATCAACCAGCTTCTTCTTGTCAACAGTTTGGTGTTGGTGTTGGTCATTCAAGATGCTATCTAAGCCACTTGACTTGAACAACTTTGCAGCTTCAACTCTCTCCTCTTTCAATCCACTGAGGAACCTTGCATCCAAAGAAGCCTCTATTGTGGGAGCAGCAATTGATAACTCAGCAGCTTGTTGCACAGTCCATTTGCCAGTACCCTTCATGCCAGTTTTGTCCAGAACCTTGTCAACCAAATACCCTTCTCCTTTGTCATCCTTGATTCCAAATATGTCTGCTGTGATCTCAATGAGGAAACTCAGGAGCTCCCCTGTGTTCCACTCTGAGAACACACTTTGCAGCTCCTCATTTGACAACTTCCCAACTGACTTCAGCACATCATAAGCCTCAGCAATGAGTTGCATGTCACCATACTCAATTCCATTGTGGACCATCTTCACAAAATTGCCTGATCCTCCTTGGCCAATGTAAGTCACACAAGGACCACTATCAGACACTTGAGCTGCCACCTTGAGCAGAATGTCTTCTAGGTATTTATAAGCCTCAAATGAACCACCTGGTATCAAAGAGGGACCATGTCTTGCACCCTCCTCACCACTTGAGACTCCCATTCCAAGGTAGAGTAGACCCAGTTCAGACATAGTTTTCTCTCTTCTCTCTGTGTTCTCATACCACTCATTGCCACCATCAATGATGCAATCACCCTTTTCCAAGTATGCGGTGAGGGTCTTGACGGTTTGGTCCACTGGTGCCCCGGCCTTAACAAGAATTATTATGACCCTTGGTTTTTGAATGGATTGGACAAAGGACTTAGGATCATGGTAACCATATACAGGAAGTTTTCCTTCTTGTTGTGCTCTTTCCACTGTTTCATCAACCTTGGATGTGGTCCTGTTGTAAACAGAAATGGGAAAGCCCTTTTCAGCTATGTTGAGAGCAAGGTTTTGGCCCATCACTGCCAGACCAACAAGGCCTATTCTTATGAGGTTTGTAGGATGAGCCATAACTAGTTTCCTGTTCAATGTTGGAAATTTTACATAAGATAAAAAATATAAAGGTAAATAATAAGCACAAAACACGAACTTCTAATTTGTTAAGAAAAACAGAAGGTGTACACTACAATCAAAGAGGACAATTAGAACTTGGTTCGAGGCATCTACAACCTCTAAAATGTACACTAGGGGAAAAAGTGGTCTTCGAATTCAAAGATGAAAAGGGTATCATGGTTGATTACTGTACTTTTCCCATAGAAATTGAGATTCCCAAAACACAAGAGTACCCCAACTTCAAAAATAAGATTCAGAGTTCAAGTTCAGCATTCAATTATCCAAAGCAAGATATATCAACCACAAGTTCCAAATAAGTATATAGTTTTCTAGAATTGCACAGATCAAGCAAGAGCCACGGCTTGAAAAATGATGAAATAAAACCATCGGATGCAGATTGCAATCAAACAGACACATCTTCTTACCAACATTTCCATTAATTTGTGTCATTTTTTACTTTAATATTACAACACAGTAAAATCTAACATTCATAGAAACCAAGAAATTAGACCACAGATACCATTGCCCAACAAACCGATCTCATCATCAAAACCATAACCAAAATCATTACATCATTACAAAATCAAAAATGTAAGTACAGTTTCTGAGCAAACAAAACAAGATCACTGATCACACATACCACCATTCCAACTACACTGAAGTTGGCACTGCATAAACAAAAGGCAAAAGCAGAAGCTAGTGTCAACACAAACCTGGTTTTTGAATGGAATTACTGAAGAAAATTAAGATCTGGGTATCCCAGAGAGTATTCTATGCATAAAATAAGCACGTACAAACAATGTTAATTATATACACAAGCACACTATAGACCAAGTTGATGTTCCAAGATATGTGGTGCACACCAACTTCAAAAACTACCTACTTTTTCAGAGAAATGAAAGCAAACACTTGATTATAATATAAACGTGTGAAATTTATGCAACTAACAAGTTGAGTAGGTGGAGAAGCTCCAAGGATTCAATGCCATTGATTCTATTGTCAAAGCTCACATGTGAAGTTGCACCTCTTTCTTTTTTTCCTTAACTGCAGAAAAGGTAGCTTGATCCCCAAGAAAGCAATGTTTTACCTTATCCAAGAAGATACTAACAATAGGGCAATTTATAGACCTTTCAATTCCTAAAATTTAGATTTTTTTTCTTCTATTTTTATTCATTTTTACTTAGACATTGCAAAAAGCAAGCATACGTTGGAGATAAAATTGGTGTTAGTTTATAGTTTATGTATTTTTTATATATTCCAATTGAAGCATGTGCTCTGTTGTGGAACAATTACCCATGAAAGAATTTGATTCAGCTGATCTTGAAATTTATTTCACTTTGTTTGCATGTTTAAAATCCTGAAGTTTTGTGGAAATAACAAATGATAGTGAGCTGCAGTTATTCAAAGATAGTTGTTGTAGAGTTTTTAAGTGTATCATACTGTTAGGCTACTTTTGGAGATGAAAACAATGGTCTAATTTGAATATCTGCAAAATCCACAATTTACATAAGGATTCTGGAAGAATTTCAAATTCACTTCCAAGTACCTTAGTTGTTTTAAATGATCAACTGAAGATGGCAATTTTTCTCTTGGTTGACAATGAAATACACAAAAAAGAATGACTTTTTGAATGCAACAAACATCTTCTGCAACAGACTCTGCAAGATCATGTATTTTGAAACTTCTAACTTTGTCAAATACCTCTGTCTCAACAATATCATTCAACTGTTGAAAAAAGACATAGTGGGAGTTGTAAGTTTGGTGATGGATGGTGGATTTCAGAAACTGTTTGACTTTTTAAAGTAAAATTGTGTGTGCAATTTGATTGAAGTGAGCCATTATCTCTATCTAAGTCTATAACTTACATGGTGTTTCATTCATGCAGATCCTTATCCATTGGAAAGTTATGGAGCCTATAACAAAACGTGGATTACATGCTACAGCCATGCATATAAGGTGCACGTAGTTCACCAACCTTGTTCAACTATCTTATTTTTGTTTGGTTATTTTGGTTGACCACAAAGGAAATACTTTGCAGCCATGGATGAATATATGATGAGTTTGATTATATATTTGTAAGTGACTCAATAATATAATAAATATAACACACCTACTCAAAATAGGATATAGTAACATGTTAGATAATAAATTTATATCTATCTCAACTTTACATAATAAACTTTACATCCAGAATAGTTATTAATCTGGACCTCTGGTATATTAAACTGACATGCTACATTGAAACCTAGTTGATGTAGGACAAAGATTTCTAGCGTTAGACGTGATGTGAATAGTACAATCAACAATGAAGAGATAAAAAGAGAGTAGGGAAGGGGAAAAAATTATTAAGAGTAGAGAGATATCAGTATCTGATGAGAATTATGATATCCTGATTCAAGCTCAGTTGTACCGCTGAAAATCACTCTTTCTTGTAATTAAGTGTAACCCTTTGTTAATTATGATTATTATATCCTGATTCAAACAAATAATGCCAATTTTAGAGTTTGTTGAATGAAGTTGGAAGCTTGGAACAGATGCAGATGGTTGGAGGTGGCAATGGAATAGAGGTGTGAAATGAGTGCAGAATCTCTAGTTCAGGGTATTCTTGAACACCATGTAAATTCTGTTATCAAATAACTATTTGTTATGATTTTAGAGATTTTAGGGTTTGTCATAGGAAAAATAAAGAAACAAATTAAAGAGTTTGGTTACTGATAGGTTTTAATCTCTGAAGACCTAGAATCACCATTCTTGTTACTGGAAGAGTTGTAACAGTTATTTCACGTGTGAAAGGCTAGACCACTTCCAGTCTGTGGTAGTTTCAAAGATTATATAAAAGGAAGGCACAGAGAAAAAGAATGTCAGCAGAATGATATTATTAATTACACAACACACTAATAAATGAATAAATGCAGCAGAATGATAGTATTTTATTTTGGTTGAGAGTTTGAGGAGGGTCTTGTTGAGCTTAGGTACTAGTGACGGGAAGACTAAGTAAAACGTTAGACTCTGAAACTTATGAATTATGATTTTAATATGACAGTAATTATCTCTGTTGTTAGTTTAAATATGAGTAATTTGATTTGTTTTTGCTATTTTATTCTAAAAAAACTAAAGTTCTTATTTGATTATCTATTCTTTTATCAATCCCTTTAGACATTTTTCACTATTTTGTGAGAAAAAAAATAATTACTTTATTAACTTCAACAACCAACCACATGCTGTATAAGTTTATTAAAAGGAAAATTTTAAAGATGTAGTAATCTGATAATAAAGGAAACGTGTATAATTCATATCCAAAGTATGATTAGATACTTTAGGAAAATATACATGTCTAACAATCACTGATTATATTACTCTTAATTTTATTTTATTTTTTTATATCCTTGATTATTATTATAAGTAGAAAACATTGGGTGTGCCACTCCTTTTCAACAAATCACAGACATTGTAACCTTCTATTTTTATAAGAATTGTACAATTTTGTGTGCCATATAGTGGAGACTGATATATATGTTATATTAGAGGAGAGGAAGAAGTACATGGTCTAATGAAAAAAGCAAAAAGCTACATTATCAAAACAAAATAAACAAATTCTTGTTTCAAAGTTGATATTTCTTGTTAATATTGTGCTGCCATTGGATGCAATAGTGTATCATTTCTATTTTGACTCGAAAATCTTTTTTTTTATGGTACTTGTTAATACTGTGTTGTCATGGAATGTAATAGTATATTATTTTGATATAATGACTCATTTTTTCACATGGTTATTTTTGGGAACTCAAATATTTTTTATTTCTCGTATCAAATTAAAAAATAATTTTATTTTTCTATTCTAAATTATTTTAAAAAAAAAAAATATAATATCACAACTTCACTTATTGAAAAGGATAATATTATCATTATTTAGAAACTAATATAGTGATATTTTTTTTGTATTTATATATTTGATCACTAAATTAGTTTCAATAAAATTTGTTACTAAATTGGTTTCAATAAAATTGGTCACAAAATTGGTTTTAATGAAATTACTCACTAAATTAGTTTCAATCAAATGGGTCACTAAATTAGTCAATAAATTAGTTATTAAATTGGTTTCTAAATCAACATCTAAATTCATATCTAACATTAACTATCAAGATTTTAGTCACTTATTACAATTAGATTTTAAACTGGTCTTTAATTAAATTAATAACCTATTTTATAGATTAATAAATTAGTTTTTAAAAGCAATTTTTCTTGTAATGTGTGTGACATATCCAACCAACCTCATCTGTTCTTTTGGTTTACCAAATAACATGAAGACTAAAGTTCTGTTTAGAATTGTTCAAGTGCAAAAAGCAGCAGTTTCTCTAGTCAAAAGTATGAGAAGAGGTAACTAAGTATAAGATAATCTTGGAGATGATATATATATCAACCTTCCCTGTGTTTACTAAACCAACAATATATATTGCCTAACAGCAGTTTCTAGTTTTCCAAACACTGGCAAACCAAAAGGGGTAAAGGCAAAATGTCTTAACAGAAGGTGTACATAATGTTGGAGTGTGTCTGGATGGCTAATGAGCAAAATGAAAATGACACTTGAAGAATTATGTGCAGAGGTTAGAGCACTTTTCTTTTATATTAATAAAGCAATTCTATCTGTTATATTGAATTATTCAAATATGTAATTACAATACATAGCATAAAAGAATGTAAAGAATGTGTAATAGAGTGTGTACATGATAAAAAAATATACAAATAGAATGCTCACACAAGACACCACCCTACATGGCTATGTCTTCACTTCTTCATTCTCAAAAAATTGAGCAATGGTTTTTCTGGGACAGGTATCAACTTCACAACCCAACCAATTGGCCAGGAAACTGCAGCTAGACCAATGCAGATAGCCCATTGCCCCCAATTTAGCCTCTCTGTGTCAGCAAATTTCTTGAGAAACTCGACCATAACAACCTGAAGGATTATTGTTATGCCAATAATGCCTAGAAACAACTTGCTCCTGTGTATGCCTTTGAATACATTCCTCTTCTCCATCTTCCTTGCATTGAACTCATTGAACACTTGGCAGAGAACAAATGTGTTGAAAATCAATGTGTCATTTACCCCTGATGTCACACCAAAGATAGACTCACCTTTGAATTGAAGAGTCAGCAAAACTGCTATCTGGTACAAAGCTTGGGCCAATAGATTCCTCCACATGACATTGGTGATGAGAGGTTTTGTTCTACCAACTGGTGGTTTATCCATCAATTCATTGGTAGGCTTTTCAGTTGCAAGAGCCAAGGCACCTAATGTGTCCATGATCAAGTTCACCCATAATAATTGTACTGCTGTGAGTGGCACTTCCCCAGCTGACACTGCTGCCACAAAGTTGATAGCAAGTGCTGCAACATTCACTGTCAATTGAAACTGAATGAACTTCTGGATGTTGTTGTAAACACACCTTCCCCACCTTAAGACAGTGACCACAGATGCAAAATTGTCGTCCAATATAACAATGTCTGAGCTCTCTTTGGCCACTTCAGTACCTTGAATTCCCATAGAGAGTCCAATGTCAGCTTCTTTGAGTGCTGGTGCGTCATTTGTGCCATCCCCAGTGACAGCAACTACATGACCCTTTTGCTTCAGACATTGAACCATTAGAAGTTTGTCAAAAGGAGAAGATCTAGCCATCACGCAGATATTGTCCACCTTCTCCAACCTCTCTTCTGGTGTGTAGTTGCGAAATTCCTCTCCTTCAATCACTGCTCCAGCTGTGTCCTGATCTGGTCGGAGTATGCCACATTCGCTTGCTATAGCCTTTGCAGTGAAAACATTGTCACCTGTGATCATTTTGACATTCACACCAGCATTTTGGCAAGCTTCCACAGCATTCTTCACCCCTGGACGACATGGATCCTTAATACCAACAAGCCCTAACAAAGTTAAACCACTGTCTTTCACCTTCACTGTTGTGTTTTCATCTCCAAGCTCTTCCTCAGCTACTTCTGCATGTGCAAAAGCAATGCAACGAAGACTACTAGCTGCCATACCTTGAATGATGTGTTCAAACTTCAACATGCTATCATTGTCAAGATCTTTCACAATGCCAGAAGCATCATAGTATCTTGAGCACATCTTTAGTACCATCTCAGCTGCTCCTTTCCAGTGAGCACTAACTGTGTTGTCTGCCTTCCTTCTCAACAACACTCCACTTTTTTTCTTCTTTGAGTTGAAGGTCTCAACATGAATGATGGAACAGCTTTTTGTCAAGTGCTCCATCTCCATGTTCAATTCCAAAACTGCCCAAGATAGGATGGCTTTTTCTGTGGGACTACCTGAAAACTCAAATTCAGAACCTGATTTATCGGACTTGTGCACACTACCAGTTGTGTTTAGAGCCACCCCTTCTTGGATAAGTTGAAGAACGAATGGAGCAACCTTTGAGTGAGCATTTTTAGTTTCTGCCACAGGTTCTAGGCCAAGCCAGAACTTGGTCACTTTCATCTCATTGAGTGTGAGTGTGCCAGTCTTGTCTGTACAAATTGTGGTGGCAGAGCCCATTGTCTCACAAGCTGAGAGCTTTCTCACCATTGCTTGGTCAGCCATCATTTTCTTCATTGAATAAGCCAGAGTGAGAGTCACAGCCAATGGAAGACCCTCAGGGATTGCAACAACAACAATGGTAACTGCATCAGCAACAATTCCCACAACAGCATTCATTATATCATCAAACTTGGTCTTGCTTCCATTGAACTCTCTGACCCCATTGTCGTCCTTTGTGTTCCCTGTGAAGTACCTAACCAACAAAACCACAAGGACAAGAAAAGCCACAGCCAAACCAACCTTTCCAATGGACGATGTGAGCTTGTTTAGCCTCTCTTGCAAAGGAGTTTGCTCATCAATATCTCGGCTTATTGAACTCATCATTTGGCCCCATGTTGTGGTCATACCAACCGAGGTAACAAGCATCTTCGCATACCCTTCAGCCACCTTGGTGCCTGAGAATAAAAAAGGATGATGCTTTCTACTAATCTCAACATGATCACTCTCTCCTGTCATGCTTGATTCATCCACTCTAAGTGATTGCCCTTCTATGAACAACCCATCTGCTGGCACTTGATCCCCAATCTTCAAGCAAATGACATCACCAACCACTATTTCAAAGATTGACACATGTTGACGCCTCCCACTTCTCACCACTTCAATTTGTATGTCATTGCTCACCTCGGACAGCTTGTCAAACTGTCTGTTCTGTCTGAAGTTGCTCACTGCTGACAAGGAAATCACAATGAACACTGCAACAAAGATGCTTCCTCCATCGTACCAACCTTCTTTGATTCCATGCTCCTTGATGCCAAAGCCAAGGGAAAGAGCAGCACAAGCCAAAAGAATGACAATAGTAACATCCTTAAAGGCTTCCACCACAAAGTGGAAGAACCCTTTGGAAGGTGGTCTCTGGTAAGTGTTGGAACCAAACACTTGTTTTCTACGTGCGATCTCTTCACCACCATCATCACCACCTTTGATACCATACTCAACGTGGGTTTGAAGGGCTGTTGCCACCCCTTCAACTCCACCAAATTTATCAAGGTTCTGAAGGTCTTTTTCTTTGACAATATCCGTGAGGGCTGTTTGATCAATACCAAAGGAATGGTTATGAATCAAATCAACCGTGACGAAATATGGCGGTGGTGTAGGTGTAGGTGAGACTTTCACTTTGATTTTGTGTGTTTCGTTGCGAGTGGAGAGTGACATGATAGCTCGGGAGCAATATATGGCCATGAATGCGGAATGCCATCTTTTATTGGATACACTAACAGTGTTCGATGCATTGAGAAGCCTCTCAACGCGGTCAAAGTTTGTAAGAAAGGGCATTGACATGGTTTCAAGAACAAGGTGACAAACTTATTCAGTAGAATAAATAAACTTCACCGAAACAAAACAGTAGTAAGAAGAAGAGAAGAAGAAACACAAAGTGTTATCTGGAGAACGCAATGAATGGAAAGAACGAAGCTATTTGTAACACAATATGTGTAGGATCAACAAAAGAGAGCACAGCTATAATCTCTACCTCGTACGTGAAACTGATGTATTATGCAAATTGTTGGAGTCCACAGATGTTGTAACAGGTAAACTTTTATATGTACCATGAGATGGTTATATCTATCTATCTCTCTCTATATATATATATATATATATATGTATGATTGATATGTAACGCGTTGAGTATTACAGAGATTTCTTGGTAATTAAGAAATGAGTCATCTTTGCATTGTGAAATGCAGATGTTTCCCGTGATATTTCGGCTCTTTCATATCAGTTTGGTTTGTTTAAGGTACCAGATGATGTTACGAGGAAGGTGTATCCAAAAACTTTACTTTAATAAAATAATAATATATATTAAATAAATAACTTTAAAATATAATCAAAATATTATTATAATTAGTTGTTTGTTTCTTCATTATAGGTTGTGAAAGTATAATGTTCTTAATTTTAACTGTAGTTATTCTTGGAAACAAACGAAGCGAAGTACCTTTATTTTGTCGACTTCTGCGAAACACACGTAGTCAACATCTTTTTCAATTTTTCCGCGTATACACGAAAAAAGCAATGTTGTTCTCTTTCCAAGTGGTTCACCAAGAAACCAACAGATTTTATGACGTGACGGTGATACTTTGACAACAATTTTATTTTATGCTACCATCTAATAACTATAAATATTATTATTTTGTTTCAAACTTTTATTTTATATTTATTTTTATCAGTTAATATAATATTTTATTATTAAAAGAATTGTAAAGTAAATGTAAGTTGAAAAAATGTTTCAAATGATAATTTTCCTTTATGACCCACCTCATCCATAAATAGTTATATTTTGAAAATTGGTATATCCATATATAGGTACTCATCATTTCCTTTTTAATCTCTTGTTCTCATTTTTTTTAAGTGTTTAATTAATTTTAAATAAAAATTTAATATTACAATTTAAAGAATTAAAATTCTATCATTATGCGATAAGAAACTCGTTTGATGATGGGAATCTTCTTTATTATAAATATAATAAATTATAATATATAGGTGAATATAAATTTATAATGAAACTTTTTTCTTTATTCCGATATGGATGCAATCTGGACAGTCTCCATACCTCGTGTGATCATTCTGTTCAAGTTAACTTGTAATCAACGTAAAAGGAAAACGGAAAATATATTTATAATAATAACCGCCTTTTTCAATTTCTTATACTTGGAAAATTTCTATTTATAACTTATCCATTCTTAATATTAAAAATTTCATATTTATATGTTGGAATATCCAGTATCAAGAGTGAGACTTTCATTTTTCCTATTTTTCCAATTACATATTTAAAGTATTTTTCTTTTCAACCTTTTAGAAGAACAATTCGAATATCTTAAGCTACAAAAGTCCCTTTCAATATTCTTCTATAAATTAAATTTTAATGTATTTTAGAAAAATGATTAATAAAAAAGAAATTTATAAAATCATAATTATTATAAATTTAAATATTTATTTATTACAAATTTTAATTACAATATAGTTTCACTATTATTAACCTTAATTATAAAAAAAATAAAATCGTGTCCAGTGGAAAAGCTAAAATTCCTCAATTCAGCCTTGTCCCAACAACCAATTAGTTTTTCAAAAATAAGTGTAGACAGAATTGTTTAAACAAAAAAACTGACTCGATGAAAAGATGAAACTTTAAAATCAGTTTTTAATTGATTGGAATCATAAGCGTTTATGCTGCAATATTTCGTTGAAAGAACACAGTGAATCTTTACATGTGAACTGAGAAAAATGGAAAAGTAATATTCTCTATGGATAGAATTTACACACAATGATGTAGAAGGATCAACGTTGTGTAAATTTCCCAACATTTTACTATCATTTTTACCATTAAACATATGTTTTTGTCTATAAAATATTAGATTTTTTTTCTTTAATAATTTTTGTTTTATTTCTAAAAAAAAAAATATATTTCATTCATGGAAATTTAACTCTGTGAAATGAGAAATTACTCTCAAATCTTCAATCATCATGTTAGTTATTTATACTCCAACCAATATAGATAATAACCTTAGTTTGGAGATTCTAAATTTTGAAAACTAAGAGTTTTAAATTTTAAAATTATACATGTGTCAATAAAATATAGTTTCAATCACATCTACTAAGGAGTCTCTTGTCGATATTTTTTCGATTTCTGAAATAAGTTATATTACACGTTTCTGAAAGTGTCAAATTAACAAAATTAATGTAATGACGTAGGTCAAATAAATAAATAAAAAATCAGAAACCAAATAAAAGTGCAAATTATTAAAGACTAAAGCACTAAAATAATATTTCGAAACGAAAACAAATTTAAATCTGATAAATAATATATTTATGGGTTATTGTAAATGTTGATTTATTTTGATCAAGCAATTGGGTGAACTTATTTAATTTTTTTTTAATATTTTATATCATGAATGGATCAATTGCTCCTATATGAGAAGTTTTGGATAAGGTTTAATAAATAGCAAACTTTAAATTATGTTGGGAAATTCAAATATATATTCAAGATTTTATTAATAAAAAATTTGATGATGTGCTTTGATGTGACTAAAAAGTACATGTTCTATGTCCTATGCATAAAAATATCTTGCCCCACACAATATCTTCTATTAGGTTCCATCATTAAGTCATTGTTATTGTTTCATAGAGTCCACGTGGCAATGGAATATGGAGTTTCATTTGAATTTAGTGAAAATAAAGTTAATTTTAAATTAATTAACTAGTGGCCACGTCATCTACGCGTTCCTTACACTACCAATTTGAGTCAAATGTTGTCGATACATTGAATTCAACGTTACACGTAAAATACAATAATAATTATTATGATAAAGCGAAGCTAACAAAATTAATTTAAACAGAAATTAATTTGAAATATTATTGTATTATTTATTATTTTAATTATATAATAAATTATGTGTGTGAAAAAAAATGTAATTGAAATAAGAGATCACGAATTAAAAGAGCACTGGAAATGAGATAAAACCATGCATAAAAATATGTCAAAAAATATTTATCAATTTCCAATAAATAATTATAGTTATAATGTTTTACATTTTAAAATTTATAGTTAAATTTTCTAAAAGAATTCATACGTGTGTGATCTTATCCAACAGCATTGAGTATAATGAGTTGGTGGGCCAGAGGTAGCGTGTAATGAGAAAATGTGACCCCTAGTTTATTTAATTACAATGTACTATAAGTTTCTTTTTTGTAGTAACATGAAAACCTTATACTAATAATGCATCAAAATTAAAATCATTTTTCATATAAAGGTGCGTTAAGTTAAGCATTCCTTAATAATAATAATAATTATTATTTTTGTTTAGTTTGAGATTTTTAAAGTGAAAAGTTGTTTGGAAATCAAAATTGTGAAGAAAAATAAACTTATTTAAACAATTTTTTATTTCTTTTAATTTAAATAAGACCTAACATAGAGTTAAATAAGTTTTTGCGTTACTAATATATGGCGGTGCAACTTTTATAATAGAAATATGCTTAGGCTTGCAACTTTTATAAAACACTTTTTTGTTTTCAAAAACCAAATTATGTAGCTTTCTTCCATATGAACACTCACAAGCACCTCTGTTCAATTCTGTCAAATAATGAAGACAGATATATGGTCGACAGATAATTATATTTTATGTGTATGATTAGCTGTTTAACATATAAGTTAACAGAGGACGTGCAGAAACTTTTTTATAAATAGTTTAAAGATAGAAAGTCAAAAGATAAATAAATGAGTTTTCATAATTGATTTATTAAAAAATAAAACTTTTAAACGATTTATAGGAAAATGTTTTGTATGAATATGGAATTCAACAAACTAATTTTATCTTGTGAAAATGTTTTTTTTTTTTTCTTAAATTGCTTATGAAGAAGTTTGTAAATATTACTATTTAACGGATAAGAATTGACTTCATGTTTTAAAAGACCTGGGTTTGAAATTTTGTTACCAATGTAGACAATTTGATGGTTGATAAAGTAGTATTCTGCATAGTTTTTTTTTTTTTTTTAAGAAAAAAAAGCTTTTAAGTGTAGCTTGAGGTTTTCAGCACGGTGAACTTCCAAAATGCAGTCCTTTGAAAGTTATTTTAATAAAAAAATAATATTTATAAAAAAATAAAGTTTTTAAATTATTAAATACATGAAAATGTTAGCTTGAAACTAAAATTAAAAAAAAAATTGATGATACATAAGAATGGAGTTTCACTAATTAGAAAAAAAATATTATATCACATTTTTGTATAAATTTAAAGAGAAAATACAATACAAAACTTGTTTAAAAATATAATCTGTATTATTTGTTTCTATATTATTTCTTTATCAAACATTAAAAGCAACATATATTAAGAGACTAATTTTAGATATATATATATATATATATATATATATATATAACGAATAAGATAAGGTGATAAGAGTTCACTTGTAAGAGAAGGTGGGATTTATCAAATATAATCTTGTAAAAGAATTCATCATATTTTGAATAAAAACTCAATTTATTAGTGAAAAATAATTATACAAGAAGTAAGAGCGAAAATAACCAAATAATATGGGTTTCAAAAATAAAATATAATTTATAAAATTCGTCTATAAGTATTTTATTTTAAATGGTTAAAGTTTCCTTAATATCTTTAAATAGATTTAGTTGTCTCTCTTCACTTACTTTAGAACTTAGAACTCAAATAACAAATCAATTTTCATAAAAATTAATAAAGAATACCCTTAATATGATACAATGTTTAAATGTAGAAATTGAAACACACAAATTTCTTGCCATAAAACATACACACACATGAAAAAGATAGATGGTGAATACCACATCACTTTTTTAAGAAAGATAAGTGCGATAGTAAAATTATTATTAAAATTTTGAAAACTCAAGATAATAACTTACTTCTTGAACTCACAAATGAAGAAAAAGCTCATGAATATTGGATTCAAAGTTTGCAAGTTATTTTACAATGAAGAGTTTGGATGATTTTATAGCCATGGCCACATAATGTGAAACATATAGGTGATGTTTGATTGTTGTTTTAATCAATAAGAGCCTTAGAAGAAGATAAAGAGTTCAAGCCTTATTTGGTTGGTTTTGGTATGTTGTCAACCAAAGTCTTTACTATTTTGTATTATTGGTATGACCAACCACATGTTTTTTATTTCTACTATAAAGAAAGAGATTATATTTTCTATATTATTATTTACAATGAAAACATAAGAATTATTAGGAAAAGTATTTCTAATGTCTTCTTTAAACTTCATTTACACATTTCTTATATATCTTCCTCCATTATCTTGAAAGTATTTTGTAAGCTTTTTTTTTCTTTATTTTTTTTTTATTTCTTGAGTTATTGTAGTAATTCTTCCTTTAAGTTATATTGAAATCACATCACAAAGCTTCTCTTATATAATAAGAAATTTGAAAGCAAGGAAAGACAATCCACCAATGTTGATCTTTAAGTTTAACACTTCTCTCACTTTGACTAAAAAGAATCAAGTCTTCATACTACTCTAATTCTTTATCATTCTTTTTATTTATGTTTCTAATAGGTTATGATAGACTAACATCATAAATTTATCAACATCAATAGACTTTTTTTCTAACATCTACTATGTTTTCTTTAGACTTCTTTAAACTGAATTTTTGCGTATTCATATTTCGTTCTATTTCTTCTTGAATAAAGTGGTTTTTATATACCTATATTCTTTTATTCTTGAATAAAAAGAAAGATTCCTTGTAATGTACAATGTATAACAATACACAAGAATCTTTTGTAGCTTATGTCTGAGTTTTTCCACTAACCTTTTAATCTAAATAACTTCCTTGCATGTAGATAACATACTTAACTTTTGTAGTAGACAAAACTTCAATATTATGTACTTAACTTGAACAACCATCTTAATCCGTCTTCTACAAGTATAAACACATAATTACTAATAGATTTTTATTAAGTTCACTTGCAAAAATATAAATTGATATAAGTTCTATAAACAAATATTAATCCTTCAAAACATAGTGTAACATTTATGATTTTCTTAATATATCTAAAGATCTTCTTAACAATATTTCATTTACTTATAATACTTATACAATGTTTGCTCTTGAACGTAGAGTTGATCATAGGTAGATTAGAGCAAATTCAAACAAAAAAATAAATAAATCATATGAGTTCATCTATTTGTAAAAAAAATCTATAATAACCTAATTGCATTGGTAGAATGATTGAATATCAAGTCATCATATGTCAAGATATGTTAAGTGGATTGATAAAAATTGAGCCTAAATTTATTAAAATTTTAATTCTGTTTCAAATCATATTTTTGACCTTTAAAAAAATTATTTATCCTTTTTTGTCGTGGCTTTTGAAACAATTAAAAAGAGAATATTTTGAGTTTATTTAAATGTTTAGATCTACAAATATGTAAATAAGTAAACATAATTAAAGGTTGAGAAAAATGAAGACTAATAGGGTGGGACAAGTTGTAATCCTTGAGGATCCAAAATTTTAGCTCTATGTTGTCAATAACCTATGTAAACCCATCCAATAAACCTTTCTTTTTATCATGGATTTGTATGGTTCCAGTTGGGTTGTGAGTTTAACTTCAATCCTATTTATTCATGACATATAAGACTTTCCACATAACACTCTTAATTTTAATTTTAGAATAATGATTTTTTCATGATTTTCTTAAAGAATTTCAAAGGAAATATTAAAAATTCAATTCATATTGTTAAGATAAAAATTAATAATTTTGAAAAAAAAAACTGTGAAAAAAATATCTTCAAATAATACACACACATATATATAGTGGCAGCTCAAGGCTATAGGAGGCCTAAAACGAATAAAAATGAGGCCTTTTTAAATTAAAAAAATAATTAAAATGATATTTTTATCTAAAATTTATTTTTTAAGCTTTTTGTGATGCAAAATTATCTATTAAATTATCATAATTAATTTTATTTAAAAAATATTTTTCAATAGATAATAAAACTAATTCATTTAATCTTTGTTGAGACATGGTTGATCTTAAATAAGATTTGATTAGTTTAAGTTTTGAAAAACTCCTTTCAGCTAAAACAACTCATATTGGACTTGTTAACATTATTCTATATATGCATTTGAAAAAGAATTTATTCTTTTTATATAATTAAGAATGTCAATTGATTTATCATTTTCCAATCCTATAATCTCCTTTAAGATATTTAATTCTGAACATA
>Ga0099824_1006029_pt1 | contig 16819 bp, 11 predicted proteins | sample SiratrowhiteBW_FD_76837 | JGI IMG/M metagenome (GOLD analysis project Ga0099824, IMG submission 76837) | Root nodule microbial communities of legume samples collected from California, USA - Siratro white BW | ecosystem: Host-associated > Plants > Roots > Nodule | place: USA: California... | reverse complement strand
TATATATTTTATAATATATATATATATATATATATATATATATATATATATATATATATATATATATATATATATATATATATATATATATATATATTTGTTAGTGGAATTTATGGTATTATGGTATTCCTAATGTGGAATAAAGTGAGAAAGGACAGTAATTATTTATTTTTTCTAGGTCTTATGTGTCACCATCTATGCCATTGGGATAGAGACATGTATGTAGGTAGAAGATGAAGATAAAGGGAGCCACAATTGTAGTGGTTGATTAGTGAATGAAAAATATTTGTTACAAAAATCTTTTAAGAGAATCAAGGGTTCCTTCTCAAGAACCATGAAAAATACTAGTATCTCTCTTTCAAACAAACTTAACTTCAATTATGCAAAAGTTGTTACAAAAATTATCCCAAGAGGATAGTTAGTTAAGGATCCTTTTTTGATAAAACTTGTTTTGTCAATGATGTTGTGCCCCTTAAGTTTGAAATAATTAAAAAAGAGGAATGCTTAAAACTCTCTACATGTGACCATTTTTTATGGATTTCACTTCTCATTTAATGACTGTCTCCTGATTTAAAAATGAAATCTAAATTCTGCATGATCAAAGTCAGATCACAAGGATAATTACCTATTTATTTGGTGGCCTAGAATTCAAGCCAGCATGTGCATGCATACAACAGTTAATCTACAATAGTTGGTCTGCAATGTCTAAATTCAACACAAGTTACAGAACTTTTTATTATATAAGTGAGTTTTTACAGCAAATGTTGATAGGGAAAAAATCCATAAAAATGTTACATAAAGACTACATATGTCAGTACTCAGAAAATCCCTTTGTTATCTATCAGAAGGGAAAAATGAAAATGAGAATTATACAGTAGATCCCTCACCTATGCAGCAGGATAATCCAATCTCTTGTTATACATTGCTAAGATCTTATGTTCTCTGGGTAAAAAAAAAGTACAAGCAAATCTCAAATTATAAAACACAAGATTATTTTCCCTTTGCAAATTTCTCAATCATTAAGGTCCATGAACAATATCAAAAAATGGGAAGAGGCTTTTTAGAGGGTCAGAATAGATTGCTTTGCATAAATGATGTCACACAGGCTTACTCAAGAAACAAGTCTTTTAACCTTCAATTTGTGATTCTAGCATGAAAGACTTAAAATTCTGACCAACCAGCTTTAGACCATAAAAATGAAAAGGAACAGAATGCTACAGTGGAACATCCGCGCCGCGGCTGTGCCGATCCCGGCCGTTCATTTCCATGAAACCAGAATGCAAGCTTCTTCTCCTCCTTCCTTGTTTTGGCCTAGTTCCTCTTCTTCTATGACCTGAATACACCACAAAAATCACAACCAAGAAGCCTACTCCTGAAAATGCCCACAAGAATATTATCCAAAACCTGAAAGAACTAGGCATCTCATTTTTCGCAACACTTTCTGATTCATCTGTTGTGATATGATTGTTTGTGGAATCATCATTTGCATCCAGGTTGCTGACCCTTGAGACTCCACTTTCTTCTTTTCTTTCCTCCCCTTCTGATATCAAGGAATTATCACCAGAACACTTTCTCTTGTGGTGAAGATTCAGTGCTTCATTCAATGTCTTAGCACATTCTATGCTGAGCAGATCTCGCTGTAAATCCTCCTTGTTAGCTTGACCAAGTGTTGAGGAATCTGGTGGGTCCGGGAACTTGGCCCAGCACTTGTTGACCATGTCAACATTGCGCCAGTCTGCTTTGTCAAAGCTCCAATTCCCAACACTGAATCGCAATCCATAATGAAAGACTCTATATTTGACACCAGGTACAGGAACATATCCCGGGTATATCAGGATCTCATCGGTTATAGTATGCTTTAATTTCAACTGCATCAATGAAGAACTGGTTACAGCAGTGATATTTTTCATACTTTATAAAGAGGAAGTAAAAAATTATGTGATGTAATACACCATGAAAGAGAAATACATAATGCAGGATATAGGGGTTAAGGAATGAAAATTTATGCTCATTTTAGTCCACAATTGGGTTCTGAACAACTCAACCCAAAGTGAACACCATAAGTTTTAGTTTTGTCACTCCCTCGTCAATAATAAAAGCAAATAATAGAAAGCACATCCCTTATAAATAAATGCGGCTATCGATTTTCTTTTGTAATAGATAGAACAATTATCACTGAGTAACAGTTCAATACAACCTCATGTGGTTTCTATTTATGTAATATCCTTACTACTATGCTTTCTACTATTGCTTATTCTTAATCAACCAGAACTCTCCTTGTTCAGTCATCTTTCAACAGTTTATATTAGCTTAATCACAGGTGGTCAACTAAAGTAAAACATCAAGCCTATGAAGCACAATTGTTGACATGCAAACATCGTAGAGTGTGTGTATAAGCTTCAAGATTTATGATATCCTGATATATTTCATATAGGAGGAAAAGAAATTGTAGTACGTGATGAAAGCAATTCAAGCAATTTCTTATGTAAGCAAATTGATAGAGGGCAATTTGAATAGTAGTGAGGAGTGATCAGACAAATCAAGGGATGAAAGCAGGCCAAAAAGCAATGTTGTCAAGTCCATTTGCTATAGGGACTTGGAACCAAAAGCATAAATAAATTGGACTCGGTATGAAGAAACATTAGACATGCAATCAACACTAGAACAAACAAGGCACCGAAATGGTATTCATGCTTAACACGATCAAAAGCTTCACCCAAATGGTAGAGTAAAGAATTTTCTTAAGGTAAAATAGTTTTTGCTAATTACAGTTGTTGGAATGGGAATAAAATAAATTAAAAGGGTAGAACTTGAACGGGCTTTGTTTAGAAAGCCATGAAAAGATGGTATTTCTTTGCTTCATTAATTTATTTAGATTAGAACCTTTAAATTTGCAATCAGTCACACTCTATACCATTGCATTTATTATCTATTTATTATTTATTTATCTTTTATTTTAACAAATGAAGAAACTGGTGTTTGGAAAAGCTTCCCATTTGGACAGCACAGAACAATAGAATTATTATTCTCAAATTTGTATCCTGAATGAATGCATGTTATAGGTTCTACAAGATATAAGTCCAAGCATCATTAAGGAGACCTAAGAATTGGTTCCCAGCCATATGATGTTAGGTACTGATAGTTTTTGTTTAAACAGGCTCTTCCTACAAGATAATAAAGGCCCATTTACCCACAACAGTTTATGTTTAATTTAGGCGTCATTTGTATTCTTCCAATACATTCAAGTAAATTCTTTTATCTGTTTGAATGTATGATGATTAGAGTTTTGGCCATCCAAAAGACCTAACTTATATTCAATTTTCAATGAGTCTGCTTCATTTGTGTGTGGAAAAAATTCATAATCATAAAAGTGAAATAAATAGATATAATTGAAAATTGATATTTGATTGGTTAGCTCCTAGAATAGATGTGATAGCCACTCAAATAAGAGCCAAAAGGTCCAAGCTCACATATTGGCCTAGGTCTTTGAAGGACAGCACAAGTTGCAAAGCAAGTAACAACTCAAATGACAATAGATCTTTACCTGAAACAGGCTACATGTAACACTATGACACACATAATCATGTCAACATATAAGCTGATCATACATGAAAAGAATGTAAAAGCAAAATACCTCTGCAGCACCAAATGAGTAACCATACATCTCACTAATCCACCCAGATTCATATATGTCTCCTGTTATATTTCTTGCATAATGAGCTCTATCAGCTCGGACCTCCTCAGTTTTATGAAGCCACAGCATCGCGAATTTCCGAAGGTCATCTATATGCATGATGATTACACCGCCAACCTTGTCACAGGCCTCAGGATGGCTAGTATGTAATTTTGCAAGTTCATTGTCACAACCAATAAGGTAGCTAGCATAGAAAAATTAAAACAAACTATTAAAACAAACGAGTCATCATAGAGAATACACAAAATAAAACAGATATCAGAAGAAACATGTATCATGTATTTACTGCTCTAGCCAACTTCATCAACAGCACTGCACTAATACCAACATTAACCAGTCTCATAAACATAAATTTAATTCGATACACTTACTCATAGGGAGTTGAAACAGGATGACCACGAGCAGCTTTGAATTCCCATGGAGTTATTGGGCCTCTTAAGATCATGTCAGCATCAAGAATGACTATGAATTCAGCATCGGTGTTTACATGATTAAGCCAGTGAAGGACTGCAGCTGGTTTATTAATTGCTGGATACCTAAAATAATAAAACACACACTGTTATGTTTTTTAGCTTATAGTATAAATCATTCAGCCTCATGAAACATTGAAAAGAGGTAGGCTCTCAATAACTACACACTACAGGTTGAAGCATTCAGTATCATTTAAGCAGGAACAGTAAAATAAGGCAAACGTCAGAAGTTTAACAGTATTGAATAAATAAGTTAAATTTGAATTCCACAAAACACTGATAGACTAAACCCAGAATTTAATGTTAACTACTTTGCCCCAATCATACAGTAATTGTCAGTGCGGAAATAACAAGAAACTAACAAAAATGGTTCACATGCTGCTACTGAAATTTGAAAGAAACATACAAAAACATAATTACCAATCTCCTGTTAATGGATGTCGACTCATAGAAGGGACATAATGTGTTGGAGCCAAATCATGCCCTTTATACTTTTGTAATTCCTCATCAGAGCAGCTGAGAAGTCTAGTAATATTTCCAGGCTGTCCACTTCTATGGAAACTGTGCATAAGTCCTACCGTCTGCCAATCAAAGTATGTGGTGCACTCCGTTGAAAAAAGGGTATGGATTTTAGGGTGCGGCTTTCCAGCACCATCATCAACATGTTCTTCTTTGATATCCTCCATCATTTGTAAAGTAGCAGGAGTCACATATTTTGGCTGAGTCAGTTCTGCATAAGCTTTGCTTTTCAAAAAGCTCAAGTATTTAGACCATACTGGTTTAGGGCAACCATTTGCTGCATGTTGTAATAAAAGACCTTCATTTATAATGTTTATGCACTCTATGCTTAGAAACAGGCCTCGCCTTTTATTAGCATCAAGTTCCATCTGTCTTACCTGCAATAAGATGCTTTCCAATTTCAGTAAAACTGAAAAAACCTGATGCCATATTTATTTTCATAAATTCAGCATAGTTGAACAAAAACAAAGGATTAAATTGCTGAGTATTATAAATGCATGTAATAGAAATATGTGCTTGCTTATTAGAAAATGATGAAGCATTAGTGCATCACAAATACTCATCCTTTTCTATAACACAGGAATTTCTTCTCCCAAAAGAGAAGCACACATAGGGGTGAAAAATCCTGGTTTTTCTACAACCATGAGTTTGCTTATACAAGTATAATGATTTATGTACCTCTTTGGGATATGGAGGTTCTGGAAAGAGACTATTACATTCATATACAATTCCATCATCGTGGTGAGCCAGTTTATTAAATGACCAGTTCCCAACACTAAATGGCAGCCCATAGTGAAGAAGAATCGGCTCAATTCCCTCTCGAGGAACATAACCTGGGTAGATCATTAAGTTATCATTGATCTTGTGCCGGAGTCCAACCTGTGAAGAAGATGTGGGAACACAAACAGGTAGACATAAAGAAGGATACATAAAACATAATCAGTGGAAATTGAATCATTAAACACTACAGTGAAGTGCTAGATGGTTGATACAGAGTTACATCAAGTATATAGTTTACAATGCCTGAAATAACAAAATCATTTTAAGGCATTGAACTCACCTCTGCAGCACCAAAAGAGTATCCATACATCTCACTGATCCATCCTTTCCCGTAGATGTCACCAGTTATGTTTGTTGCCCAGTGAGCCTTATCTTCCCGAACTTCTTCGGTTTTTGAAAGCCACAAGGGAGCAAAAACTCGCAGGTCGTCTATATGAAAGGCCAAAAGCCCACCAACTTTGTCACACAGTTCTGGATGTTTTGTGTGCAGTTTAGCCAAAATATTGTCACAACCTATTAAGTACCTGGAGACAGAATTTAGATAAATCTCAACTTTTAATGGTGAGCCAAAGAAAGAAACAACAATATAAAATACAACACTTAAGTACTTCTTTAAGAGATTTTTAATCAAGTTTATAACTTAAATCAAAGCTATCTAGCTTATGCATTAATAAAGCCCCTATCCCCTGATTCAATCATCAAGTGAATGCATTATGGCCAATGTAAATATAAAAGGCCTAGGCTTCCAGAACTTCCATATTGTTATAAGTTTCTAATAGCCAAATGTAAGCTGCACTAGTGCATTAGCATCCTTCCAAAAGTATCCGAAATGGAAGTGATGATCAAGTGGTTTACACCACATCACAAAAAGAAAAGGAGTGAATAAAATGAATAAGAAGCAAGAAAAAGGTAAATACCCATAATAAGCTGCAACAGGTCTTCCTTTCTCTGCACCAAGCTCCCAAGGTAAAATTGGGCCTCGGATTATCATGTCTGCATCCAGAATGACAACCCAGTCAACGTTTTTTGCTTCCTTACTGTGTTTAAGCCAGTGTACAACCCCAGCAGGTTTGTTTATTGCAGGATACCTGCATAGTGGATAGGAGATTTATTTTTCATCCTGTTATCTTCAGCAAATAGTTCTGCTTTTGTAATAACATAGGCACACTTCATATTTGCCTAAGGGACTTGTTAAAAAAAAAACACTTTAAACGGGGTGATATGGGAATCAACAGGCACTTAGGAGCATTTGGTTTGAGAAAACACTTTTTGTTTTTACTTTGTTTCAATTTTTCAAATGCTTGCATAGGAATCACTGAAAATAACTTTCTACTGTTTTCATTTTTTGTTTTCACTTTTGTCTGCATAAAGTTTTGAGTAAGAAATCAAAGTAAAAACAGAAAATGAAAATAAAGAAATATTTTCTCAAACCAAATGGTCACTTACACAATACCAAAGTACTAGCAGAATATTTTCATTATGAAGCAAGAGTATTAAGATTAATCATCCAATGCCCCCGCGTTGTATACCAGACAAATCCATAGTTCATTTCTAATGAAGAATTTAGCCACCGCACCAACCCACAATTTATATACCCACTGTTTCAAGAACTCACAGATCCTGCCCCTAGACATGCCTAAGGAAAGATCAACGGCAGGTTACAGAACTACACATAACAACAGATCACGAAGAGTTAAAAACTACCCTAGTAATTGACCAACTAACATTGGACAACCAGAACCAAGACCATGTTATTAACCTCACACCACAACATAACCACGCAAATCAATCCACATTCCACAATCCAAATTCTAAAAAAGACAAAACTTAAATGCAGTTCCATAGGTGTTTTTAGTGTTGATTTCCAGTCAAATTTGAAGTTTCACCTTAATAATCTATGTTGACCTTAAATAAAAATCTGTTACAGGAATTACCAAAAGTGCAACTCCAAAAACACCTCTAAAACTGCATCCAACATATGTCATTCCAAAAATTACCCCATCCCACCAAAACCAAAACTCTTTGCAACACTGATTATTAATCATTTGTTTACCAGTCACCAGTTCTGGGGTGTCTACTCATGGAGGGCACCTCAAAGGTTGGTGCCAAATGCATCCCCTTGTATTTCTTCTTCTCCTCATCAGTGCAGCTGAGGAGCCTTGTGATGGGTCCAGGCTGCTTGGCCTTCCTGTAACTGTTCATCAGCCCCACCGTCTGCCAGTCAAAGTAATTCTGACATTCCACAGAGAAGAGGGTGTGGATCCTCCCTGATGGAGACTTCCTTGCACCTACAATGCCCACCATACCCACCACCACCACCACCATCAAAATCCAAACTTTCCCCATCCCAGCTCGATTTCAAGGTCAGAAACCAAAAGGGTATCGCCTCAAAGATCCGAATTTCATCTCACGACTCTGATCTCTCCACGCTCAGCTCGCAATGCTGAAGTCAAAATTCCAAGATACGTGTAAACAATATATTAATGATATGATATGATGAGATGAGATGGGAGAAAGGGGAATTGTGCAATTTCCCAATCTGTTAAAAAATACTAATTATACAGTTCAGTAATTAAATTAAGCAATTAATTATTAATGTGGGAACGAATCTTGAAAATGCGAGTGTAGTTGTGTAATTACTTAAGAAAGTAGTGCATACTGTACGCGTATGTGATGGTTGAATCTTCAACGCTTTGAGGTTTTTCTATTTATTTTTTGTTTTTTTGTGAGAAAAAAAAAAAAAAGGTTTTTGATTTTCTTCGTGCATGTTGGTGGAGACTAGCTTCTGTTCTGTGCCTGACTGATTCGCTGGGAAGAGGAAGATATATTGTTCTTTAATCAATGAAGCGTCGTCGTTTGCTGTTCGTTGGCCTGTCTCCTCATTAAACCATTAGTGTACTTTGAAAATCAATTGCTTCTTACTTTTTCTTAAATCAAAAGAGGAAAAATTACCCCTTTTTGCAATAAAAGTGACATAAAGCTGGCTCTTTTCTTCTTTTTTATTTTAGGAAAATGTTAAGGAAGAAATATGTTATAGGAGTCTTTGATATTGTATTCTGTTTGGGACACATTTTGTATTAATTGAAATTTAATAAAAATGATAATATATATATATATATATATGAAAAGACTATAAATATTTTCAAGAATAAAATAGAATAAAAAAATTGTTTTCACTTATTATTTTTTATTATATATATTAAAATATATACATATATAGACAAGATAATTTTAGAATTTTACTGTCTTTAATTTTAATAAAATAATATATTTTTAAATTGTGAGATTTATAATTTGAAATAAAAGTAAAATATACCAAATTTAAGTCTTACTAAATATCAAATTAAAACTTATGCCAAAGAATTAAAATCAGTAAAATAAATATAATAAATTTTATATTACAAATATAAAACGATAAATTATAAAATATATATAAAATAATATAAATATTTTCAAGAATAAAATAGAATAAAAATAATTTTCATTTATTGTTTCTTATTATATACATATTATATATATATATATATATATATATATATATATATATATATATTGAATTCCCAGTATCTTTAATTTTAATAAAATAATATTCCTTAAATTAGGGGATTTATAATTTAAAATAAAGATAAAATATATAAAATTAAAGTCTCAATAAATATCAAATTAAAACTAATATGATAAAATTAAAATCAGTAAAATAAATATTAGAAATTTTCTAAAATAACTCAACACACCTCTTCTTGAAAAATAAATATTTTCCATCCCAACTTATATATAATTCTTTTAAATTTATTGTTATTAAACTCTTTGGAGTATAATTGGAATTTGTCCTTTAGAAAAAAAAAACATATTGTATACATCATATTATTGTCAAACTTGTCCACTTCAATATGTCTGATTATGTCATGTTGTATTAGATTATGAGTTGTAATAATTATAAATTTATTGTTATAATATAGCTTCATAAATCCATTCTATTTTATTTTCAAGTCTTTTCAGTATAATTTTTAGTCATAATAGCTCACATATCTTTTTAAGTCATTGTTTAAATTTTGTTTCAACATTGAACCTGACTACCTCACTTTGTTGTTTATTTATTTAAGTTACTAAGTTTCTGCCACAAAAAAAAATGCAAAAACAGTAGTACATTTTCTATCAATAATTGAACCTACATAATTAGCATTAGTATATGCTTCAAGACTAACATTCCTATTTCTTCTTAACAAAGTTTCTCTTATTGTGTCCCTATCAAATACTAGACAATCTTAAAAACAACTTATAAATGTGTTTCCTTTGGTTGATGCATAACCTAACTTATTATTCGTGACCAGATGTAATTTTTCTAGTGACAAGATTCTTAAACTCTTCCTTGTTAAATTTGAACTTATTGATATGTTGAGCCATTGTTAATGAATATTTGAGGAGTAAGAGTTGTATTAATATGCTCTATAAATGATTTTTGAGAGACTCATTGTACCTCTAATTTGGTATTAGTAGAGTATTTAAAGTTTTGTGGATTTTTTATCTATATTGAGATGTTTTTCCATTAGGCGTTGATTTATTCTTCTATTTTAATGTATATTAACTTTTATTTGATTGATTAATTGTGTTCACAGTGCTTCCATGTCAGCCTGGTAGCGAAAGTAATAAAATTTACTACTATCAGAATAATATGGAAACATCCTAATAGATCACAATCAACCAATTGAAAGCCAATATGGGAAAAACTTTTCAATAGAGATAAAAAAAAGATACACAGGACAGTAAATACTCAACTAATACCAAATTAAAGGTATAATGAGTCTCACAAAACCAATTATAGAACATAGCAATACAACTCTTCCTAATCCTCAAATGGTTACCAATAATGGCTCAAAACATTAAAAAGTTGAAATTTAACAAGGAAAAGTTCAAAAATCTTGTCACTAAAAAAATTGTCGCTATTCACGAATTTTTTAGAAACATACCAGAGCTTCGATTTAAAATCTGACCCTAGAATGAAACATTTTGAGTGAACTTTACAAACTCAGGGTTAGTATTTAATTTCTTTTCCTTTTATCTTAATCAAAATGTGGATGTATTATAGTGTTCTGTCATGTGTCGTTGACATACAAGAAATAGTGTGTTTGGGCTTCACAAGGAGAGAACCAACCCAATACTAAACTCAAAACAAAAACAATATAGCCTTTGTGACACATTTCTTTATCAACAACCATACCATCCTCTTCACTTCCCAATTTTGCATTTGGTCAATTGGCGTGCTTGTTGGTTTATAGGTCAGTTTACCTATTTCTTGTAACAAATCAACAATATACTTTTGTTGAAATATAAAAAACCTCTTTTTTGGAGTGAACAACTTCAATTCCTATGAAATATTTAATTTTCTCCAAGAAAATTCCAAGATATTCAAACCCAACAAGTCTAAGAACATTTTAACTTATAAGAACATTTTAACTTATTCAAATATATTTTAACCTATTAAAACAAAGCTTAACATTTCAAATAAGGCTAAAACATTTCCAAATGAATGATCTACTCAAACAAAACAAGACGAAGAATAAAGAAATCACTTATATTTAAATCACAAATTACAAAACAAACTCAAGACTAATACAAAAGATCTACAGCTTTAATGCTTTCATCATTATCAACATAACATATGATTGTAAGCATCAAATCTTCAAACTTAAGCTTTTATATCAACAAACTCTTTTTTATTTGATGATGAGAAACACTTTAAATTTTCTATGTATTATACATTTAGTTTGACTTCTATAATGATTGTATTTTTTAAATAATAACAACATTGCCTTTCTTCTTTTTGTCATTATCAAATGGAGTGAAATATGAAAATAAGAGAAGAATATAAGGTAATTCTTAAAAGTGAAGGTAAAACAATAATATAAGACAATTTTCTAGATTTACATTGATTTCATATTGAATATTTTGTAAATTAATAGTAAAAAATCATATAATGATGCTTTTATTTCATCAAGAGAGATAATGATTTTATATTACAAATATATTAAAAGAGTAGCTCAAATGATTCTAAATAACTAAAAATCCAAAAGAAAAAAAATATACAAAGCTAAAAAAAAAGTGTTCGAAGTCAAATTATTTTAATACATTAAAATTGGACTTTAATGCATTAAAAATAATAAAAAAATAGTTAAAAAGTCAAAATTTGTTGTTGACATTTTTGTATGGTTGCTGTCTTGTCTAGTTATCGTAGGTGGGTTAAACACTCTTACTTTGAAGGATTAGATGATCTTTATGTGGACTTATTCTACTTTTCTTCATGTATATAAACTTGTTTTTCCTTATAAAATGTAGAAAATACAAAATATATCACTAAAACATAGTATTATTTATTATAATTAAAAACTATGAAATTTCTTAATAAAAATATATTTATAATAAAGATTAAATTTTTTATTATAAATCTTATATCCACTTATCAAATATTTTAAACCTTAACCACATGAGCTGATATATCGTTAAATTGAGAAGAAAAAAATATACCATGATTATCAATTATTATTTTTATCTAATAATAAATGTTTAATCGAATGTGTTACACAAGCTTATTTCCAAAGCAACAATTATTAAGAGAGAAAGAACACTTTTGTATCATGTTATGAATACATTCACACTGGAATTTCATATATAAGAAAATCCTTCTTCTAGCATTAAAAGTTTTGAAACCCTATGCACAATACTAAACACCAGGAATTTAGTAGAATCCTAAAACAAAACTTACTGATTCAAGAATGAAACTAACCAAACAATTTAGAATCAAACCAATTTAAAAAAATAGTGAAATCATGCTATATTTTACCCCATATTTATTAGTGCTGTGACTATTAATGTTTTCATCTTTTATAAATTAAAGATAGTTTGATAAACAATTAATAATTGATTATGATCTATTTAAACAATTTGGTGCTCCTTTTTGCATACCCTATAGTAATCTTCAAACACAAGAATATATTTGTAAAATAGTTATGATCATAAATAAACAGATGAAAAAGTTGATGATAATGAATTATTATCATCTAATTTTCAATCTATAAATTCAAAGTTATCACGTCCAACATAAACCCTATTATATACATAAAATCTATCATATATATATATATATATATATATGATAGATTTTATTTTATTTTTTAATTTCTAACATGTGATTTTGGAAGTTAATATTTTACAAAATCCGTAATTTTGTATCAAGTTTATAATTTTATAAATCTTTATTCTTTATTTTAGTTAATTAAATTATCTCTTGATAGTATCTTAAATAGATATTTTAATTTTAAGATTCAATCAAAACAAAATAAGTAATATAAAAATTAAACTAAAATTAGAGATTTTAGGATTGAAGTAAAAAAATTGAAATCACCAATGAAAAATTAAAATTTAAACAAGTTTGAAGAGAGAGACCACCTTGTCTTGTATTGAAGAGTGTCGCTGACACTATAGGAAAAACGCATTTCAGGGTTTAAGCGGTGTGGAACCTCCGAAACTAAAACCTATTGCTTGAACACGAACATAGACCGTGTAAGTATTTCATTTCTTTCGTTATACCTCGCTTCTTCACATTGATCAATGATTTATAATCGCCAATTGCTTTCTTCTGCTACCAATCTCTTCAAGCTCACCTATGAATTCTCTCTTCTCTCCCGCGCTCACTCCTCCGTTTCTGCGCCACCCTTTACCCGAAAGTTGACGTTTTTGCCCTCTTTATCGAGATTTCCCTCCACCCCACGTTTGTGCAATGGCTCAAACCTTTTGGGGATGAGAGTCGTGAGGTGTTACTGCCATGACAGTGGTGGGTCTGGGAAGTGGACTGAGGAAATTGAGTACTTAGATGAATCGGGTGGTGTTATTTACAAGGGTAAGGGTGTGAGGTCTGTGGAGCCTGGTCTTGATGATCATGTGATGGTGGGTGAAGTGAAGAAGCCCTTTGTGAATGCCCTGGCTGTGGCAAAAATTGTTGAGGTTGTGAAGAGGTGGAAGTGGGGGCCAGAATTGGAGACCCAATTGGACAAACTACAGTTTGTGCCCAACATGACTCACATTGCTCAAGCCTTGAAGGTTGTTGGTGATGCTGATGCTTGTTTGAGTTTGTTTAGGTGGGCCAAGAGGCAGCCTTGGTATGCTACAAGTGATGACTGTTATGTGATGTTGTTTGATGGGCTGAATCAAAAGAGGGATTTTGAGGGGATTCAGGTGTTGTTTGATGAGATGGTTGGTGATTCGGCTGATGGGGTTTCTCTGTTTGCGGCTTGTAATAGGGTGATTCGGTACTTGGCCAAGGCGGAGAAGTTGGAGGTGTCGTTTTGCTGCTTCAAGAAAATAGTGGATGCTGGTTGTAAAGTTGAAACCGAGACGTATAATTCGCTCATTACTTTGTTTCTGAACAAGGGTTTGCCTTACAAGGCATTTGAAATGTATGAGAGCATGGAGAAAGTTGGGTGTTTGTTGGATGGTTCCACATATGAATTGATGATCCCCAACTTGGCAAAGTCAGGGCGTCTTGATGCTGCTTTCAAACTCTTCCAAGAGATGAAAGGGAGAGATTTTCGGCCTGGTTTGAATGTCTTTGTGTCGCTTGTTGACTCTATGGGGAAGGCTGGAAGGTTGGACAGTGCAATGAAGGTTTACATGGAGATGCGAGGTTATGGCTACAAGCCACCCCCTACTATATATGTTTCTTTGATTGAGTCTTATGTGAAGTCAGGAAAGTTAGAAACTGCTCTAAGGCTTTGGGATGAGATGAGGATGGCAGGGTTTAGGCCTAACTTTGGTTTGTATACTTTGGTCATTGAATCCCATGCAAAATCAGGGAAGCTTGACATTGCTATGTCTACTTTTTTAGATATGGAGAAATCAGGGTTTCTACCCACCCCATCTACATATTCTTGTCTATTGGAAATGCATGCTGCTGCTGGACAAATTGATCCTGCCATGAAACTGTACAATTCAATGACTAATGCAGGTTTAAGGCCTGGCCTAAGCACTTATACCGTTCTTTTAACTCTACTGGCTAATAAGAAGTTGGTGGATGTGGCTGCCAAAATTCTACTTGAAATGAAGGCCATGGGGTATTCTGTGGATGTTACAGCTAGTGACGTTTTGATGGTGTATATTAAGGAAGGTTCGGTTGATCTTGCTTTGAGGTGGTTGCGTTTCATGGGTTCATCTGGGATCAGGACCAATAATTTTATTATCAGGCAGTTGTTTGAGTCATGCATGAAGAGTGGGCTGTATGAATCAGCCAAGCCTCTTCTGGAAACATATGTTAACTCTGCTGCTAAAGTTGATCTGATACTCTACACCTCCATTCTAGCTCATCTTGTTAGGTGTCAGGATGAGAAAAATGAGAGGCATTTGATGTCTATCCTCAGTGCTACAAAGCATAAGGCACACACTTTTATGTGTGGACTTTTCACAGGCCCAGAGCATAGGGGACAGCCGGTGTTATCTTTTGTCAGGGAATTCTTTCAAGGTATTGATTATGAATTGGAGGAGGGTGCTGCTAAGTACTTTGTCAATGTTCTTCTCAATTACCTAGTTCTTATGGGGCAGATAAATCGAGCTCGATGTGTTTGGAAGGTTGCTTACGAGAATAAACTTTTCCCAAAGGCTATAGTGTTTGATCAGCACATTGCTTGGTCCCTTGATGTTAGAAACTTGTCAGTTGGAGCTGCTCTTATTGCAGTAGTTCATACTCTTCACAGATTCAGAAAGCGCATGCTCTATTATGGCATTGTGCCAAGACGGATAAAATTGGTTACTGGAGCAACTTTAAAGATTGTGATTGCACAGATGTTTAGCTCAATAGAGTCTCCTTTTGAGGTGAGTAAAGTGGTTCTTAGGGCATCAGGAGATTCAGTCATGGAATGGTTTAAGAAACCAATTGTTCAGCAGTTTCTTCTGAATGAAATTCCATCTAGGTCTGATATTCTAATGCACCGGCTGAACATACTTTTCCCTAGTTCTGCACCTGAAGTTAGATCTCTATCTCCTCCTAAGCCTCTCATTGCAGTCAGGGAAATGTAGACATTTTTTATATCTATGGTTAGGAACTGGCATTTTAAGTTTTATTGTTAGTCCAATGTTGTAGAGTGCTGCACAGTCTGAAAGTGATGCTTAAGAAGACATGTACTATTTAAGAATTTGGAATATAACTCCGAAGATTCACATTTTTCACCTTTTGACATAGATGCATATACTATCTCATGATTAGGGTATTCATATATGTCAAATGGGGTTGGTGTAGCTTTCACAGTAGACTATTTCATATTTATTTCTCAGGTTTTAATTAATTATTATTATTTAATCAAGCTGCTGTAATGAAACATCACAAAATGATCTCTGCAGTAAATGGAGCAGCACATTATTGCCCCTAAAGTTATAGTTAATTGTTCTAAACTCCCTAGAGTTTGAAATAATCATTACAAAGAAGCAATGATGATTATTGATAAACTCTATGCTTCTGAATAACATTTATGTCTTGTTTGTTTTAGCTTGTGGGATCCTTTGTTCAAAAAGAGTAATAGTTGAAAGATTACTCCAGCTTTGGATTACTTCCTTGTGCCTCCTTATTCTGAACTGATCTAAAGTGGTTTTCTTGGTTGGTATGTTTCCCCATATTAAAAGCTCTTTAAAGTTGATATATCTCTGTATTTTATGTCCCATATTCTATTAGTGATAGTATTTTAGTTTATGCTTTATGACTTCACCAAGTGTGCATTTTTACTTGAGTTCAGATGTTCAGCAACCTGTGAGAACTAAAAAGTGCAACTGATACATGCCATTTTAAACCAATTTTAGTGACCATGATTGTGCCTAAACCATAAATCGCATCTAAAATAATGATTTCAGCAGAACCTCTAAAACAAGTCCGTTGGTGCTTCTGCAATGTGGGATTTGTTAATGGCCTGAAATTTTCAAAGTGCTTTTACGTTCTTCCATTGTCAGGCCTTGAACCTTAAAGAATATAGTGGGATTCTTTAGTGTTAACATTCAATTTTCATGTAATGTTTTATAAAATTGCACCTTCTTTATTTTAGTCTAATAAATTTTTCTGTAAAGAGATATCTAACAAATTATAAAATTTTGATCAAGGTATCTTAAAAAAATATTTATTGGTAGTTTGTCTTGATTATTATGTTGCCTTTTAAGTTCTCCCTGAAATATTTTTAAATTTTTGTTTTAGTCAATCAGTCTTTTTTTTTTTTTTTTTTTAATTTTAAATTTTTCCTCTAAATGATTCAAAAGGTTTTAAATAAATATTTTTTTTGAAAAATCAGTTTAAAGGGGGGTGTTTTCAACCCAAAAAAAAAAGGAGTGG
>Ga0099824_1006023_pt1 | contig 16826 bp, 5 predicted proteins | sample SiratrowhiteBW_FD_76837 | JGI IMG/M metagenome (GOLD analysis project Ga0099824, IMG submission 76837) | Root nodule microbial communities of legume samples collected from California, USA - Siratro white BW | ecosystem: Host-associated > Plants > Roots > Nodule | place: USA: California... | reverse complement strand
CACTTCCGGCGGCGCGATTCGGGCGTGAGCCGTTGGGGTATTTGCGGTCCCGAGGAGAAAAGAAGTACCATTCTTTCTCGCCGTAAAATCCCATTTCTGCAGCAGAATCTCATCATCAGTGAACTGAATCATAGAAATTGAAACTATACGAAACCCACAAGAAATTGAACGGACCTGGAAGCTGCCATGGATCAAACTTGTACAAATCGATCTCTTTGATGATAGGAACTGCAATTGGTTGACCAGCGCATTTCCTACAGAGATAGTGATTCACCAATTCATCATCGGTGGGGTGAAACCTGAACCCAGGTGGCAACTCTAATTCACCCTTCATTCCCTTTTCCTCTTCTCGCTTCTGTGTTGTTCCCTTAACTCAAAAGTTTTCTAATTTGCAAGTTTTTTGGCCGCTGTTGTAGTTGTTGTTGTTGAATGTTGTTGGCTCTGCTTTGCTTTGTGACTTTGAAACGAATGAGAAAATGCACTAAGGTGGTCTTATAGTGCGATGGGATGAAAAGGAAGAGAGTGAGTTGGAACACGTGGGTTGGTGAGGTGGAGGCCAAATCTATTTGACAAATATAATACAGAATAAAGAAAATAATGTAATTTGTGTGAAAAGTTTCGTTCGACCTAGCTAGGACGCAGCCGCAACGTGGCAGTGGATAAGTGTTTGCTTTTTGGATGATTCTGTCATCGCTTACGTCACATTTTGGGCACTTCCCTCTACTTTCAAAACGTGGGCTCTGTAGTTATTAGCCACGGTTGACTGTTTACGCTAAACGACAATGATTGTGTTTAGTCCAGTGTCCCACACCCAAGATGTATCGTGTTTCTTGCGCTAGGCATTTGGGTTGTGCCATGTTTCAACATATTGTGAATCTTAAGCCAGGCACTCGCCACGGCTTTTGTACAGAACCAGTGTAAGTATGGAAATTACTTACTCAAATGTGCAACAATTTGCCATTTTAGAGGAAGAAAAAGAGGTTAATTTGTAGGAAGTGTAATTCTTTTCTTCAGCTGGATCATCGACGAAATTGGAAAGTAAAGAAAGGGTAGAAGGTGCTGCTTTGTCCGGTATGTTCTACGTCCAAAAGCCAACTTCGAGGTTTTGCTTTATGTTAACGCCGACATACTTCATTATATTCCAAATATTTATTATATATATATATATATATATATATATATATATATATATATATATATATATATAATTAGTTGGTAGCTTTAAACATAAGCTTAGAGTTTATATAATTAATTATGTAAATAGACAATATTTAGATTTCTTAGTAAACTGGTTTGATGGTTAACCTTTCTTGAAAAATTGGAAAATGATCTAAAATTTTGTTTTACGATGACTTATAATAGGAGAAACTTTGCTCAGAGATAAATATTCTGGAGTATATTCCATCTTCAACCAAAAAGGGACAAAGTAAAGGTAGGAGTATGACACAAAAATCAATGGAAATGGAATATCAAGTGGAGAAAAAAATAGTTTGAATGCGAGAAATCAATGTTAGAAGATTTTATCTAATAGGTTTGAGAATGTTCAATGCAAAGGGATAGGAGAATGAGTTGGTTTGGAAAGGAAAGGAAAATTTAGAGTACTCAGTAAGAGTGTGTATAAAAGATTAAGGAATGAAACTAGAGGGGAGGATGAGGCCATATATGATGAATTTGATAAAGTAAAGTTTTACCAACAACTCAACTATGAATACAACTTATCAATAAAAGGTGTGTAATGTGTGAGCCATATGATGAGACTACTAGTTACTTATTCTTTACATGTAGGCTAGTAAGCAAGATATGAATTATGTGTGAGCAGTACATCATAACATAGTTAAGGATTATTTTCTAAGTTTTAAATTGGCAGATCTAAGTAGAAAGTGCAATTATGTTTTGGAAATTGTGTGGATGGCCATCATATGAAATATTTGGAATCATTAAAGTAAGATTATCTTTAGAAACCTCATATCGGATATCGTCGAAGTTTTTGCCTTAGTTCAAATTAAAACATGGGCTTGGATAACAAGTTAGTATAAAAAGACAAGTTTTTGGTAATCTGATTGGTGTTTAAATCCATTAATTTGTCTAGAAGAGGTGAGAACATATAAGGGAAAATCTTAATATCTTTGCTAGTTAGTGATATAGTGTTAGTGAGGAAACTCAATAAAATAATGCATTTAACAATCATCTGGCAAAAACTTTAGAAGCATGAAGTGTGTTAACAAATTTTCGACAAGTGTACTGAGGCCACAAGTAATATAGTAGTAAGAAAAGTATCGTATCCACAGGGAACGGGAATTGTAAATTGAATTACACCAAATTGTATTATGAACAAATAAACAATAGACAATGAGTGAATGAATTGAGAATTGTTATAACAAAGCAACGAATAGTAAAAATGTGAGTTTAATAATAATAAAAAGCCTTGGGATTGAATCGTAATATTCTTCACATATATTCTTAACTTAATTCAATATCATCTTTTCTAATTACCAATCTGCGCAAATAAAAACATTTTCAACCTAATTCCTCTAGCATTGAAATTCATAAACTAAATTACCTAGCTTCTATCCCTACTCGCTAGAATAACCTAATCAACATTAAGATCAGTTGCTATAAGCAGTCATTACACTATAATCCATTCCTGAACTTATACATATAATGCATTTACGTTTAGTTCCAATTCCAAATAGTGTTTTCCAGTCACAATGAGAAATCTAAAATAAAGCAAGATATAGTAAAACAACGTAAAACAAAGGTTTTTGGATTCAATGATATAAAAATAGAATTAAGAGTGCATTTGAAGTGAGAAATTACATTCAATCCCAAGAGAAAAGAAGTTAGCTACACATGATAGTCATGAAAATACAAAAGAAAAAGAAAAGAATGGAGCTTGATGACGGCAGCCTCTAAGGGATCTCCACGAATGAGAGGTGATGAGTGAGTAGTGATGATGATCCCTATGTTTGACCCTAGCCTCCCTTTTATAACTTTCGCCCCTTGAATTAGGTCAAAGTGCGACCGTTATTTCGTAAGTCACGCCTTTAGTAACGTTGACATCTTCAATTTAGGGCTTCTCTTATGATAGACTTTAAGTGAGTTTTAGCCAAGATTGTGTCTTTAGCTTAAGCGAAAAGTCACTCATGCTCTTTTTTTCTCCTTTCCTCAATTTCGGCGCCCCTATTCTCTCTCTCCCTTCAGATTTAACCTAATTCTCAACTAAAAATCAATGTTTATCAAAGTGTTAGTCTGCAGAGTAAGAACTAAAATTTAAAATTGTGTTGTCTGTGTTAGAAATGTTGCCTTTATTGGCATTTATTTTATGAAGTGAATTATAGTTAAATGTTACAAAGGTATGCTAGGTTCTAATTTACAAGTGCTATGAAAAGATGAGCCTTTTAGCAGAGCAAACATATAATTAAGGGAGTATTCTAGTATAGTAAAAAGATAAAGAAAAACAAGGCTCCAAGATGTTGTAGATGTAGGTATGGAAGGACTGCTAGCAAATTCTCATCGTTGTTTCCTTAGCTCAAAAGACAAAGTAGGCAAAGTACTCATATGAGTTTATGACATGTCTCACATCAATCACCAAATTGAGAATAATTGACTTCTTTAGTATTTTGTTCAATTAAATGCTTTTCTTTGTGATATAATTCGAGAGTCTCATGTTATATGTTTGTAAGAAGACATAAATATAAATCAGAAGATTGTAATAAAACTAGAATTAAGCAATCAATAGGCCAAGGAAGGTTGTACAACCTACAACACTCTCTTATATAAGAGTTAGAGTATCCTCAAATATTTGGTTTTATATCCATTTTATTATTTATTGATAAAAAAACAATGTATTTAATAGTATATGATGAATTTATGATTAACCATGATCAATTATATATTTGTTTTGAAGACAAAAAATTAAATATGATTTAAAGGGAAGTAATTTTTGTTTGTGTATTTAAATTAACAATATAAAGGTAATATGGTCATTGCATAAAAATCAATTATCATTTGTTTTATCTCCTTTTAAACTTATCACTATAGTTTCTTATTTATTTTGTTTTCTTCTTACTTTTCTTACATAATTCAAATAATTTTATTTTCTTTAATATATATATTTTTTTCCGTTTTAAATCTTTCACCTTCCATCATCCCTTCTAAAAAGGTAATTGTATTTACTGAAGGAGTATTTTAAAATGTGAATTAACTTTAATTCAACTTTACAAAATTAGTTTATAAAGTGAAAATTATTTATATTTATATTCTGACATTATTTTTAAGCCAATGTGAGACATGAGTTTTTCCAAGACACTTTCTTACCTCTAAAACTATTGGGTTTAGTATGGAAATAACACCCAGGTAACCTTTTAATAAATCCAGAATAAATTTTAATATCATATTAGAAAGTGGACTTCAATGATATTTTTTGATTGTACGAAATGTTTAGATCCTTTTTAAAACTTTTAATGTATGTTTGAGATTTTCCTACTTTATTTATTGTAAATAGAAAATTATTATGATGAAAACATCCTTAAGATATCCATATTAATTTGAAAAAAAAATATCTTTAAAGTTTTCCTATTTGTTTCAATAAACTTTTATCTCCTTGATTTAAAGAATTTCATTGTTACAAATAGAAATGATGGAATGTAATTTGTGTGGTTAATAAAAAAAATTATTTATCTCCCTATATATAATTCAAGTTGGCATTATAGTTCCTGAACTTGGAAGATTTGTCCTCCCTGCCACTCGTTGAGGTTGGTGGTGGCCTATAAAGATGCACCACATATTAGCGATAACAATATTGAAAGTTGCATCACCAATGGAGTTGTCATGCACCACCACGAGGACCAATGCACGTACTCCATGCATGTTTATCGTAAACATGATTATTGGAACCTCCTTAATTTTCAGTTTGTTTTTACCAAATAAGTCATTATTAAATATTTTTTTTTGTAATTTTATTCAATGTCCAAAGTGAAATTATCTTTTGGTTCCTTATGATTTTCCAAATATCATGGGTTCTTTTCAATTTGATGGTTAAAATTATTTGCACGGGAGCCATTACATTTGAAGGATTATTAAAGATAATTAACATTACAACACAATGACGATGTTTAGTGGAATGATAGACGTGAAAAAATATTTCTAAGTTGGTTGAGAAATTAAATCATTTTTTAAACAATTCAAAACATCACAAAAAAGTTCAGTGGAATAATAAATGTGAAAAAGTGTTTTAACGACTCAAGAGTGACACCCGCTCCTTAGTAGAACATGGACGTCGATTGAATCACGACGAAATCCAATTTTCATCAATCTCTGCTGCATAAAATGAATAGTTGTGTAGAAATTGTTCTGACCAAGAAATATTGAAGGTTGAGTCACTGTGGAAGCAGAAAAAAAATGGGTCCATATGCATATAAAATCCACTTTATAAAATGTAACGGTGAGACTTTAAAGAGGGAGGTTATAAATGCAGTCAAAATTTCTAATAATCCGGGATTCATACTAAGTGTAATGCATCATTTCTAGTCTTTAGTATTAAAAAGATAACCCACTTAGTTTGAATGAATTTAGCCCTATACTTTGGTGTCCTGCTTTATAATATTATCTCTAAGATTTTGATAAATAGGATAAAGAGCATAATTTTAGGATTGATAGACAACAACCAATCAACTTTTTTAAGTGGACAAGGCTTATTAGATAACATTTTGTGAAAAATGAATCACCTTATCACTTAAAGACGGGTTATAGTAAAAGTGGACTATGAAAAAGTCTTAAAGAGTATATGAATAAAATAGATAAAATCTTATTTAAAATCTTCTACAATCTCACTTCTGATGAATAATAGTCGTAAAGAGGAATGTAAACCTAGGAGGGGATTAAGACAAGGTGACTCAATGACATCATTACCGTTTCTAATAGTAGCAAAAGGTCTAGTTGGTATGGTTAGAAAAACTATTAAGAAAAACCTCTTCCATGGAGTGAAAGTGGGAAGGAAGTGTGTAGAAGTTGCCCTACTAGAGTTTGTAAATGACACCTTAATCTTTTGTGAGCCTAAGTACCAAAATACTATGGCAATAAAAATCATTTTGTGCAATTTTGAAATGATTTATAGTCTACAAGTTCCATAAAAGTTAAATAGTTGTAATAGGTGTACTCAAGGATGTGTTGTATCAATTGTAGCTACATGTTAATACCATTCAAATACTTCAAAATAACAATAGGGGAAACCAGAAGAGTTCAATTTTGGAAACATATCATTGATGAAATTAAGAATAGGCTAACTAAATGGAAAGGTAGACTACTGTCATTTGCAAGTCGTGTATGTTTGATAAAATGTGTGCTTTCAGCGCTGCCATCATTCTATATATCATTTTATAAAGTTCCTAAAAGTGTATGTAAATAAATAACAAGAATACAAGAAAAAATCTTATGGGGATGGGTAGTGAAGGAAGGAAAATATCATGAGTTAAATGGACAAATGTATGCAAACCAAAAAAGGAAGGTGAACGGGTATAAAAGAAATAAAAAAAAAAGGTTTAACATTGTCATGTTAGTAAACTGAAAATGGAGGCTTGAATTGAAGAAAAATGAATAGTGGAAAGATGTTATACGTTCTAGGCATGATTCATGGAGGAATATGGATGACAATATAGCTTATCAAAAATAGTTTTGGTGGTTGAGAGATTTATGTAAAATATGTGGCGAAGGCACCATGTCTAATTGGTTTAATAGTAGAATAAAGTGGGAACTAAGTGATTGGACAAACGTTAGATTTTGGGATGATAAGTGGGATACGAAAGAGATACAAAAAGAAAGGTTCCCTAAATTGTATCTCATTTCACTCTATAAGGACTATACTGTGGGAGAAGTAGGTGATTGGAACAATAATACTTGAAATTGAAACCTAACATGGAGACTAGAGAGTTTTTCTTAGGAAACAGAAAATGAAAATGAGTTGTTATCACAAATATACAGGGTAACATGGAAAAGAGAAACCAATGATGTTTGGGTGTGGCTAGAAGAAGACGATGGTATATATACTATTAGATCATGTTATAAAGTATCACAAAATCCAACCACTTATCAAAATAAACAAATATTTCATCACCTTTGGAGTCTAAATGTATTACCCTTAGCATAATTCTTTACCTAGAGATTGGACAAAAGACCAATTAAGATAAATTTTGAAAAAAGTGGGTGTGTAGGATTAGGGTTGAAAAGAATCCAAATTTATTGCTACAAAATAACGGTTGCAAATGTTGACCTAAGAAGGAAAAAAAAAGCTATAAAAATCTAAAAACTAGGTCAAAGGGATCATCACTCACTGATGGCTAATGGCTGCCGCTTGGGGACGAGATTATTATTCTTTTCTTTCATCTTGTATTTTTCATGGCTACCATGAGTAGCTAAGTGCCTTATTATTGGGATTAAATGTAATTTCTCAACTTTGAATGCACTTTTGACATTACGTGTATAGGTTCAAAAATGAATTATAATGTAATGGCTGTTTATAGCAACTGTGCCTAATGTGGATTAATATATTCAAGTAACTGGCGACAGAACTTGGTATTTTAATTTTTGAATTTCAATACTAGAGGAATTAGGTTGAATGATTTTTATTTGTGCAAAATGGTCATTGAGGAAGATGATGTTAACAGTAAAATAGTGTATAAGAAGAAGATTAATATAATTAAATCCCAAGATCTTCATTAATATAAATTTCATCCATTCAATCATTAATTGTTTTATTTAAGATTCTGTTATTCAATTGAAATTAGTATAATCTCATTCTCTATATATATTTTTTTATTCACTATAATTTGATACAATTTCAATTATCAATTACAATTCAGTTTCCTGTTCATACAATACTCGTATTTATTTTTTATATTATTTGAGTACTCCGTACACTTGCTGATCAAATAATCAAAAGAGAGTAACAATAATATGATTGCAAACCACTTCCAAAATTTCCACATTTTGGATAACAATCAAAAGCTAGCGTGAAAAATGGCATGGGTGACAATTATATGAGAGATTTGGAGAAAAAAAACAAGATAGTTTTCCAAGAAGGAGAGTAGATGCAGAAGAAATCTTTTGGATGGCACAACTAAAAGAATAGGTGTAAATAAAGCACAAAAATCACAAAGTGAATTTTACATTACTCTAATTAGTTACACTGTCTCAAAACATTAACTTAAAATGGAACTGTCACCTATAAATTGGGTTTGATAAAGAGAGTAAGTAATGTATAAAGCCTGGGAAACATCCTTGTAACAGGTAAAAGGTCTGCTCTATATTTTAGTTAGGACTGTACATAGTTATTAACCGGGAGAGCAGGTAAACCTGCTACAAAACACAAAAAAAATTATGGTGATAAGATTCTCTACATGATAATACTTGGAGAACAAGCTTATATACTGGAATCACAACATAACATGGGATGAATTAACTAGATCAAGAGTACTAAGATGTAGAAGTTGCACACTCCACAGATGCATTTTGTTTTGTGAGATTTATATCAGATATTGGAACTGGTGGTCCCAACTACGTCTTGGCTTTTGGTGATGTTAAGGTGGAGGCATTGTCGATTATAAGATCTCATTACTCACATGGACTTATCATGGTGCTGGTCTCGATGCAAATTTAGATGCAAGTGCTATAATCATTATTCTATTTGGTAGCACAAGGTTCACCTATCAAACAATTGAAGGAAAACTACTACAAGTATTTGTCATTTTTAGGGACATTATAAGGGTAGTACATAGATGGATATTAGTGCTTGCGGGTGGTAGACCTTAATGACATTTTGTATACTGCGTCTAATATAGGGAGGGATAGATATTTTTTTTGTAATGATATCGTGTAAAGTAAGGTGAGTACCAAAACAACTAGAAGACAGTAAGCATAAACATCTTTTTTGTATAAATATTAAGACATCTTTCGAATACTCTTTATTATTAAATTATTTTTTTTTTAGATAATTTTAGTTGAAGCCATATCTGCTTCTCTACATTTAGTTGGAGACAAATCAAATATAAATTTTGTTCTTATACCAAGAACAAAAAAAAAAACGAAGAAAAAGTTAAATCCTCCAAATCATCTTGAAATTTGTTCTATCAACGGGTCAAATTGGTTTTTTTGTTTTTTGTTTTTTTTTTTTAAGTTTTGAAGTAACAATTGTCTAATTAAATAAGTTATCATATGTTCCAATTAAACAAGTTCTCATGCACTTGTTGACTGAATAAAAATTTCCCAATTAAGTTATTCAAATTCAAATTACTTTATTGAGACTTATGATAAAAAGTAACATAATTCTTAATATTTTTCTTATGAAGATAGAAGAGAAACACAAATACATGAACTTTAACAGTAAAAGTAAACGTTTACATCATATACACTTTCTGCTTTGTTATTTTAAAGGTAAATTTATTACCCTCAATAATTGCTTTTACTTAAAAATGAAAAACAAAATATGTTTTATTTTAATTTTGCGAGTTATAAAGTTTTGATACGATATTTTTAATATATTTTATTATCGTTTAATAATAATTATTATTATATTTGGTCAAAGAAATCTAACTAATTAAGTAGGATCGAGAATTGTTAAATTATTATTATTTTAATATAAGTTGCATCACGATTTAATCATAGTAAAATTATTAAACATGAAATCTGTATCGAGAACTATTCAATTCCTCATCTAATTTAAATAGCAATACATTTGATCTATAACCCTAATTCAACGCCCAGTTTAAACAATACGTCAAATTAGTCCATTGGCGCAGACGTACGCAAAGCAGCGTCATCACCTACCTACCTTCATTTTCGCGTTTAATTAATTAATCTCTAATTCACCAAAACCACACCAACCACAGTTTCATTTTTTTAGGTTCTTGTCCTCCAAGATATTGAACAATGCCTTCGCCAACCAAAAGTATAGTCTTCACACGTTTTCCTTTTTCTTAGTATTTGTATCACTGTCAGGTACTCCATCACATTAATTATTGATTAAATGTTAAGTTCATGAATCACAACATCTTAACATATATACTATGTGACAATGGCCTGAGATGCGAAAAATCAACACTGTGTTGGGTCCCCTCACAGATTAATTATTAATGCTGCATTTTTTCTTTTGTTGGGGGAATTGAAAAACATTTACTTTTGATCATAAGCAACATGTACAAACCTATAATATAAACAGTGTATTCGTTTAGCAAGCCACAATATTTGGTGGTGCGTCAAACAAGTAAAGAAAAATAGGGCGCGGCACACAAATTAACGCATACTTACTATACTATAAAACTATATTTCAGCTCTCTTGCTTTTTTAGCCATAATCATAAAAAGAAGACCAATGTTAAATTCAAATACTGTGGCACTTGCACTAAAAAACATGCATGCATGTAGTAGTCAGAAACATTAGACAAATTTATCAAAAAGTTTTGCATGCATTCTACCTTTTTCCTATGCTCACTTTGTTTACTTGTTGCTAAGTGCCTAATTATGCTGCCTTTTTGAACCTTAAATGACATGGGAATATAGAAAAATAAAAGGTATCAGAGAATATCCCTATGATGTGATGTGCAAGAAAGTGAATAAAAAAATGCAGATTCAATTGAAGAAACGTAATGCATGACTTATGAATATGGTGTGTGGAAGGTACCTGGATGTTTCCTTCAAACGCATTTATTTGGGCAGAGATTAAGGTGATTACATCACCACCCATTTTTAATTCCTCCACTCATATATTGTCCCTTTCTCTTCAATTTTCCCAACTTGCATCAAACCCTTTTCAAAATCCTTTGACTTCCACTTTTTTATTTTCCCCTTTTCTTCACACCTCCAATTAAAAGTAAATTTTGCACATATGAATTAGTGCATTCTATATTAGAAAAACTTAGATACAATGTTTTGATGTTCTTTTTTTCATTGGATGTAAAATTTCACTTTGTAATACGCAATACGTTTAATAAATATTTTATTATATTTTGATTTCTAGTTATAACTACATCAATCCACATTTCTATATCTAAACTTTGTTTCTGAAGATTTGGATTTGGTCTCTATATAATAGGTGATGACTAATTCCATAGATGAAAGATATGTATTAAAAGAAATTTAATTTTTTTATTATTGTTTAGAAGATTATACATAAGAGCTTAACGTTTATAGCCGTCAAGCGTTTAAACTAAACTTTAGCACTTTTAGTATATTTTTACATTGTTTAGAAGTTGACACTAATAATAATTTAATTACAACATTTTTATTTGAGATATTATTTATAAAATTATGATGAAATTCTAAATTTTAAAAAAATAATATCTCAAAATAATTAATTCTAACCATATTATTGAATATATACTTAAAACTGGAATACTATATGGATTCAATAACTCCATTTTAATCATAAGTTTAAAGACTCTAAAGTAATATTATTTCATTCATTATTGTTATTATGAGTATGTGCATACAATAATCTTTGTGGGGATTTATTGTCTTCAAATCAAACCCAGTTCCAGTTCTTCCAACGATAGTGGTATCAATTCATGGTGTTTGAAATTGGATATTTTGTCGGGTGGCAGTACAGGTTTTACTTGGGAAATAAGTAATGGTGATGCTGGTAAAACCTGTCAACCAAATACTCCAAATCAATTAAAAGGTAATTTGATTGGGACTAAAAGCAATACAAAAAATGAAAAAGAAAAAAAAAAACATCTCTATCAGTAGTGTGAAATCTTCCGAATGTGGTGACTTGCAGCAGGACCAAGTGAAATGAACATCCTGATTTCCATTAATTTAATGGGCCACACGCACCACCCCTTCCCGGAACCTTCTTCATCCTTATTGTAGCAGTCAACCATTGACTTCACCTTTTGTGACTCTCAAATGTAATCTCTGAAATAAAATGGTGTAATGGACCCAACCTCTAATTCGTCACTAACGGTGCGTTTGCTTCCGAGGACAGATTTGCGACAATGAATTAACTGTAAAAAAAGTTAACGAGGAATATTAAATTATTAAAATATTGAAAATGAGAAAAAAAAATTCTCTATTTACTTTCTCCTATATGCAGCGAGAATTTAAAGAGAAAGTGTTTTTAAAATATTTTTAAATAATTAATTTAATTATTAATATATTAATTTTTATATTTATATAATACTAAAATCAATATAATTAATTATATAATATAATAATATTTATTAATAATAGTAATTTTAATAAGATTATAAAAATAATAATAATAAAATTAAAAAATATAATAATAATCAAAATAAATTTATAAAAATAATAATTTAATTATATAATATACTATAATAATATTAATAATTACTAAAATAATAAAAATTTAATAAAATTATAAAATCATAACAATAAAAGATTAATAAAAATACAAAAAGTATTAACAATAGATTTATAAAATAATAATAAAAATACGACAATTAAAAAAATAAAATATTAGTGATATTAATATTAAAAACTAAATATAATAATAAAACCATAAATAATAATTATAATAATAATAAATTAAATAATAATAATAAATTAAAATTATAATAATAATGAAAATAAATTTACAAAATAATAATAATGTTGTTAACAATAGTAATTTAATTTTTATTTTAAAATAATTAATAATTTTTATTTTAAAATAATTAATAAAATAATAATTTATTAATTATATTTAATTTTAAATTAATTTAAGTTATAATTTCATCTACTAAAAAATTATTTTATTAATCACACACATCACATCATTCACGAACTTTTATAAACTTTCTATTCAAATATCATTATTTTTTTTTAATCTAAACAATCAAACTTTCCATATATTTTTTATCTCAAATCTACACTCTAATACAACCAAAATCTAGATTAGTAAAGAAATTTTCAGTTTGTTAGTTCATCTCGTTTGATTTACCAAAATTGTGAGTAAGTAATTTCTTCACTTTATTTAATAAGTGTCGTTAATTAATTGCTTAAAGAAATTAGAAAATATATTTATATAATTTAAGTGTTTTTTAAATTTAAAATCAAGAGAGTAACAAAAGAAATAAATAAATAATTAACCAACTTTGTGGTCGCTATTTAAATGACTATACATCGGGGCAATCATGAGTAGTAGGTCTCTAAATTTATTTATGGATGTCCATGAATATTTTTATTAATTTTAAATAAGATTATTTGAAAATATTTTTTTAAAATAATAAACTCAAATAAAAAATTGATTTAAGAATATAATCTAACTAAAATTGCATGCCAAATATTAGTAGAAATAAATTTGTGTTGAAAATCAATCTACTAGATTTAGTTATTTATTTTAATTTGAGACTTTTAGTTTACTGTAGAGTGTAGTATTAAGTTATCGTATGATAAAAATGACTATTTTCAGCATTCTTCCATAATGATCGATTTCCTATTAAGTTAAGTAAACAATTAGATGAATGTGTAAAAGTCTGGTAGAGTATTTCAATTGGTTTTTTGGTTTATTATCTTATTATTAACTCTTAGTGTTATTTTAATGAATAAAATTTTATAATTCATCTGAAATATCTAATAAAAACCTTCATCACACTGCTTACACAAAACATTCTTTATACATTACGAAAAATCAAATTGATTATTGAAAAAATAGAGATGTTTTAAATTCAGTACTTTATAAAAATACATCAAAAATAATATTCATTAGACGAAAAGTACATTGGACATGTAAATTATCATATGAATTCAACTTCTAAGTGTTTAATTTTATTATTATATAAAAAAAAATTCAAATTTTGTCTTCATTATAGATATAAGACGAAAGTATTTTTTTGGAATTACATAATCATCTTCACGATATATGTTTAACTGTCTAATGTATTGGATATTAAATGGAAAGCTTTTTTTTACATGATTTATTTTCTCTTATAAGAAAATTATTTTAAAGATAAAAATAATGTGAATAATATAAAATAATGTCCACAACCTATTTCTTAAAAATCAAATTCTACTTCCTGTAAAACTCGGGAGAACATTAATAAATTGTTAAGATTTCTCATTCATTCCTCTTTCTTATTCAGGAATTATTTCACTCTCTTGTAAGAATTTTTATCAAGAACAGATTTTTTGCTTTCAAGGAATTACACCTGTACTGGTTGTGACTGTTCTAACACATTATGTTTATCATGATTTTTCCTGAAGAATAACATCATGTACTAAGACTTTTGACACATCCACAGCCGCAACAACATCAACATCCCTCTTAGAAGGAGACTGAGAAACAACTTCTTATTGTGAAGACACAACACCTTCACAATTATTCTCTAAGACTTTTGGCACAAACTGTTCTTTGGTTTTTAAATTTTTTCATTATGTTCCTCGTGCTTACCACTACAAAAGAAAGCTTATGACCTATCACTTTGATAAATGAACATAAAGGAGGAAGTTGTTCATATTCTATATTTGACATAAAAGAAAAACCAAAATGCTCCACCAAAATTTAAAGCAAAGTAGAGACAAGATCATCATTCACAATAACCCAGGCAAAGAAACCTCTCATTTTTTTCATAGTGCAATCATCTAACGCTATGAGAGTCTCAACCCCACGTGCAATTGAGAAAATTGTCTTCGGTTGTCAATATCTCATAGGTAAGCCATGCATACATTCCCAACATTATGCCATAGTTAAAAGTCCTCACTCAAACGAATCACTTTCCACAACATTAAACAGCTTCATATCATACTCAACTTCTTATAAAGATTCATATGTGTGAGGAGTTTGTCTCATTTGTTTAACAAAACCTTACCATATAGATGATTTTGCCTTCATCTAATCCCACCAGATACAACTCTTCAAGGATTTGAACAGGTAACAAGTCACCCTTGATACATAGAGACAAAAGCTGAGAAAAAGGAACATTACAAGCTTTGTTAAAAACTTGTGCAAATTTTTTTCATTGTCCTCAAGCAAGCTTGACTAGGAACTTAAAGACTCCATGATCCTTGAAGGCACCCTCAAGGTATTATGAAACCTGTAGGGGAAGAGCATATGCGGCCAAGAAGCAAAGGAAGGTAAAGAGGTCAAAATTACACTAAACAGCTACACCCAAAAGCAACGCTGCAAAAGACCCTAAATGCAAGACCCGACCAAACAACAAATGCATTAGAAGCATAGGCCACACCACGTACAACGATCCACATCATCAAAATGAGAGCAAAACCAAGAAACCACGAGGAAGGAATGGAACGTGTCATATGAGCAACACCTCAAAACCCTAATTCTTCAATAACTATAAAGCTTCTCTGGTGTAATGGTTCATCCAAGATTATATGCATTTGATTTTAAAGTTTTTCAAATATTTCCTTGTAGACCACATTTGTAGTTGTAGTGGTTACATTTACATCTTCATCCAAAATGAATACAGTTTCAATCCTTTCTTTGTTTTGACTCTAGAAATTGCGACATATATTTGACCATGTATGAATACTAAATATGAAAAATAAAAATCCAACTTTAGAAAGAGATTAACCTTGGTTCTTATTTATTGTCACTTCAAAACAAAGACATTTGGAGAATTGTCTTCTCTAAAACTTGAACGACAATCCTAAAGTAGAAGGAATCAAGTCCATTCTTGGTATAAATATTTTATCACCAGTGTTAGAGCCTGTAATAATAGTAACCTTAATTCATTACAAAAACTATTTGCTTAATCAATGTTTCTTAAAATAATTACAGATATACCAAATTTCAATTTAAGTCGATGATGGGGTAATGTCTTTCAAAAAAATTGATGTAAATTATTTACCCTAAATTTCTTGGTCTTCATCTAATTGATAAGGTGTGTTTCTTAAATAAATTTCTTCTTGACCAAGTATTATAGATAAAATTAAGTCAGTAATTTGTTATATATATTTAGTTATAGGATAAATAATTGCTCCATCATCAGAAAATCCAGGAGACATCATATTATGCAAAAAACCTAGACACACAAATTCAACCGATGTGCGTAAAAAGGTATTTCACTACAAGAAAAACTCAATTTTGTCATGTTTTCTTTACCATAATTCAACTCATCAATAATAAACCTATTTCACTACAAGAAAAACTCAATTTACCCACGGATTATTACCCACGGATTTGTATCCGTAGGTAAATTCACATTACCCACAAATTATTACCTACGGATATATATCTGTAGGTATTATCTACTGATTTAAGTCCGTAGGTATTACCCACGGACATAGATTCGTAGATATTACCCACAGACACAGATCCATAAGTATTATCCATGGATATTGGTCTGTAGGTATTACCCACAAACTATTTCCGTAGGTAATACCTACAGACTTATGTCCGTGGATAATACTTATGGATCTAGGTCCGTGGGTAATACTTAAGAACTTATATTTATGGATAAAACTACCACTACAAAAAAAAGTGAAATTATCTACGAAAATTACATACGGATGAAAATCCGTATGTAAAGTTTATATTACATACGGAATTTTATCTACGGATTTATATTCGTATGTAAAATCAGCATTACATATGGAATTATCTACGGATTCAAATCCTTATATAAAATCAACATTACATACAGACTTTTATATACGGATTTGCATCCAGGATATTGCATACGGATTTAATCTGTATGTAAATTCATATGCAATATAATCTATGTTAAAACTCAACATTACATACGAAATTACATACGAATTTTTTTTCCAAGGTATTACATACGGATTTAATCCGTATGTAAATTCATATATAATATAATCCATATTAAAAATCAACATTGTATGAAATTACATACGAATTTCTATCCAGACTTATTACAT
>Ga0099824_1006021_pt1 | contig 16828 bp, 7 predicted proteins | sample SiratrowhiteBW_FD_76837 | JGI IMG/M metagenome (GOLD analysis project Ga0099824, IMG submission 76837) | Root nodule microbial communities of legume samples collected from California, USA - Siratro white BW | ecosystem: Host-associated > Plants > Roots > Nodule | place: USA: California... | reverse complement strand
GTGGAAGCTTTCGTCTGGAAAAGCTTGATATGTCGCTTTGGAATCCCTCACACAATTGTCACAGACAATGGGCGACAATTCACAGACCGAGCACTTCTCGCCTTTTATGAAGGTTTGGGAATCCGTCATGTGACAAGTTCGGTGGAACACCTCCAAACCAACGGCCAAGCTGAGGCAGCAAACAAAGTCATTTTGAATGAACTAAAGAAGAGGTTGGGGATTGCCAAAGGAAGATGGACAAAAGAATTACTGGAGGTGCTATGGGCTTATCGTTGCACCCCACAGACAAGTACTCAGGAAACTCCTTAGCATGGTATACGGAACTGATGCAATGATCCCGGTGGAAGTGGGAGAGCCAACATTGCGAAGGCAGCTAGTAGACATGAACCATAATAACGAAAGTTTAGCCGTAAACTTGGACATTATCTGTGAATTGAGGGACCAAGCCAGAATCTGGGATGAGGCAAGTAAACTCAGGGCTGCACGAAGGTACAATACGAAAGTCAAACCGAGAAGTTTCCAGGAAAGTGATTTGGTCTGACGCATGCATAGCGAAGCACGGAAGAACGATGGAAAGTTTTCGTCCAACTGGGAGGGACCTTTTCGGGTTGCAGCATCACTCGGGAAAGGCGCGTATCGATTAGAGCACTTATCCGGACAAGGCATTCCGAGAACTTGGAATGCAACACATTTAAATTTTTATTTTAGTTAACATGTAAGGAGGGGTACTCTTTCCTTAGCTAGGTGTTTTATCCCTAAGGAGGGTTTTCACTAGCAAGGTTTTAACGAGGCCCAAACAACATCTCGCATCAATGAAATCTTTTTGGCAAAAGTTGGAACACATTCTACTCGGGGGCGAGTCACTCCGTGGTGATCCCCAATACCAACTATGCTAAATACCCACTAATCCCATCTAGGGGCAGCAACAATTCACTCCAATGTGATCCAAGCGAGGTATATTTGGAAGCCGCTTTCACTCCATGGTGAAACCTTCCTACAAGAGACACTGTGCTCCATAGTGAAGCTCCTATTTCCTACCTTGAGCTATACATAACCAAGAAATTCGACCGAAATATAGTCAGTAACACAACCAAAAACTAACTGTTTAAAAATAACATAATAACTGGAAAACCGAATAAAACGCCTTGTCATTAAAGATATTGGGAATCATTACAAAAGGTCCGATCAGATCAAGACCATAGGATCAACATCAAAAAAGCGGTTGCCTATGGCAACTATACAAAAAGTCTATTAAAAAAGAAAAAGAAATATTTTTATGCAGTCAATCTTCCTTATCGGCAACGTCAGCATTTCCTCCCCCTCAGGCGGAACAGCCTCGTCCTTATCAGCAGCAGGTGTCAGATTCTGAGCAGAAGTGGGTATATCCTTAATAGGAATCAGGCGGCCGTCGAACACATCCTTATCCGGATCAAGATCGTTCTGTTCAAGGATGCCGTAAAGAAATATAGTTTGACGGACCGCCTGTCCGAAGGCTTCTTTATGAAGATCAATCACATAATCCTTCAAATCGTTAAGCTCAATTCCCACTTGAGCTTTCTCAGACACTGCTTCGTCATGCGCAAGGGTGGCTTCTGAAAGAGACTGCTCGAGCTCCCGGACATCCTCCAGAAGCTTTTCATTTGTCTTCTTCACGCCCTCCGAGTAAGCCCTTAGAGCATCCCTCTCATGCTCCACCTTCCTAAGCCTCAGCTCCGCTGTCTTTAAAGACTCGCCCAGGGCGGCATTGACATCACGAGCCTCTTTTAAAGTTGTCGTGGCCGACAACTCTTCCTTAACCTTGGCAAGTTCGGCCACACCACCTTTCAGCACATGGGCACGAATCACTTTGGTAAGAGCTAAGGACCGACTATGCATTTCAAGACATGTGTTGACCAGTTCGATAGTAGAACAGCCAGTGAAGGTCTTCTTCTCAGCAGATGAAAGGACCACACTGGTGCCCTTGGCAAAAGACATGTCGGGGGCGAAGAGGGGACCTATTAAACCCCTATCAGATTCATCTGGATCCTTACTCGTGTCCGGGACACTTAGTCGAGATCTCTTTGGAGAAGGCTGAGAAGAAGAAGCTTTCTTATCTTTGCTTTTCGGTTTCTCTTTCTTCTCTTTCCGTTTTCTCTTCTCGCTATCAGGAGGAGGGGGAGCTTGATGGGGAAAGGGTGTGGCGTCAGGAGCAGGACCCTCGCCGACAACTCTCTGTTCGGCAGCGCGATCCTCTTTGATTTTTTGCAGTTTTCCGAGATAAGAGGGTCCCCTTTAAGCCATTATACCTGTCAGGAAGAATGAAAATTCAGCAAGGTTAAAAACCGATACCATATCGTCGCAAAAAAAACGAACATACCAGACAAATCCACCCAGCTGTGTGGGGAAAGATAAAGCTTAAGAATGGATCGGACATTGAGCTTCCGAGGGAGTTGGTCCATAATGTCAAACATCTTCTTGTCGTCCTCGATCGTGGGAGACCTCGGCCAAGACAGATAGTGGACTGGATCCCGGGTCCAATACAACGGAAACTTAGCATTATCCCCATTGAAAAAATGATGCCTGCTGGCGGGGGTTATGATGATTTCGAAAAAAGAATCCTTAAAATATTTGTAAGAAGAAAAAAAGGGAGTAAAAAGAACATTATGAGATTGACTGATCAGAGAAACCCATTTCACAGGAGAAGAAGGGCGAGTACTGTAGAAGGACAGAAAAACATGAGGGGAAAGGCGAAGGCGGAACATCTCAGCCAAAAGCCGAAATGCCTGAAGGGACGCCCAAGAATTAGGATGCAATTGCGTGGGCGCCACATTCAACGCACGTAATACGCCCATAGTAAATTCATCAAAAGGGAGGCGAACAATGGAATCTGTAAACATGCAAGGGTAGATATAAAAGAAGTCGTGATCATGACCTTCACACCCATGACACACGTTGTCCACAGGCGAACAGCGTTCAGCAAAGAGCTCGGGGCTCGTTTTCCCTGTAGTGAACATGGGAATTGCTGCGGCATAGGAATTTACCATAGAAGACCATCTATACCTAGAAAACCGACAGGTGACCAGGGTACTTGCCCACTCATACCCATTTCGATGAGGCATGTTGTTCTCGGCTAGCTCAGACGGAAGCATGCCAACAACATTAGGCTGCTCAAAAGCTCCATCATGATTGTTACCGGATACTTCCTCGGATAAAATGGGCGAGCCCTCAGAAACCCTAGACTCGGCCATGGCACTTGATGAGACACTTCCAGTGGATTCAGAAAAGCCAGACAAGGAGGACATTTTTACCTTGGAAAACGACGTGTTGCACTTAGCCACTATACTACAAGAGTTGCCGGATATCAAAGAAGTTTTGGAACGCGTAGGAAAAATGTAACCCCAAGGTACTTATTTATAGACGAGACACACTGTTCAAGAAATCTGAACAGTACACGATCAAATTCCCATTGCAGGATCAAACAAGGGGAATAGTCATCTAAGGATGCCATGTCAGCATCATGTGAGAAGAACAATTAAGATGAACAAACTATTGAGTTCCCTCACTTCGCCAGTAGGCAAGCAGCAGAAAAAACGAATAAAGTAAGCATTGAACTATTCGTCCAAATTAGACGAAAGGTCTCCGCCTGATACGAAAGACTTCACTTTCCAATTCTTTTCACTCAAGTCTGGGGGGCAAGTGTACTACCCGCCCAAAGTAAGCATACTATCCACCTAGGGTATGTATACTGTCTGCCCAGAGAACTGAGAACTCCTATGTACACGAGGAAAAATGATATTCCAAATATACACGCAACCCCTGACACAAAAGCTGCAAAAGCTGACAAGACGTAAGAAATAAGTAAACTCTAAAAACCCTATAAATACGTGAGCAGTAAGGACCAGAGGTAAGAAAGTTTTAAGATAAGCAAATTTAACTCCGATAACTGGGCACTTACTTGAGCGTCGGAGTGTCATCGCAGGTACAACCCCCCGCTTCGGACAAGGTGATCGAGTTATCCGTCCAGAGGGAAAGCCATTCGGACTGGATTGGCATTGAGGCCGGACTAGATAGGAGAGATCCAAACAAGAAGCTGTCGGACTATTGTGGTCCCTAAATTCGTGTAAGAACAGTTTCTAAAGGTTAACTTTACGTAGTGTTATTTAAGTTGGTACTCTAATTCATCACTAATTTTTAAATTAGTTTTTGATTAAAGTATTTTAGTGTTAGTCAAGCATGCTCTAATACATTTTTATTTTAAAATTTTTTAATTTAATGTGGACTAAGCCTAGACTAAATAAAATTTATGTTTAGTATTAATTTAATTTGTATCGGTGTGACCGACACTAATAACAATGATTTAAAAAAAAAATCTTGTACAACGCCTTTGTTTTTAATAAAAGTAAAATAGTAAAAGAAAAAAAATGCAATAGATGAAGGAGATAAGTGTAGATAAAGAATATGAGTATGGATGAAGCAAATGAATGTGAATGAAGAAAATGAGTGTGGATGAAAAACGATGAGTGTAAAGAGATTTGTGTAGAAAAGTGAGAGAGGAAAAATACTTTACCGTTTTTATTTGTTGTCATGATCATGTGCAAATTCATAACAAATAAATTAATATTGGCTTAATCGACGCTAACTTAAATAAATATTAAAAATATATTATGTTAATATTTATTTGATCAACATTAAATAAATAATGAAATATATAAAATTAGTGTCAATCTCGGCAACATTAATTTAAACTAAAAATAAACAAGATTAGTGTCAACTAGACTATACTAATCATATTTATTTTTAATATTTATTTCAGTTGGCATCAGTTTAGAATCATCTAATTTCACGCTAATAATGTTCAGCATTATGTGGACTTCATATGTCTCAACTAAGTAAACACTAATTATATACTAGCACAAATAATTTTATTTATTAAAAATTTAGTTTCAACGTGACATTGACTTAGTTGACTTTATTCTTGTATTTAGTATTGGTTTATCTGGCGTATATGTTTTACATAATATAAAATTAAATTCAAAAATAATTTCGTTCTTTGTATGCTTTTAAAAAAGTTAACCTTTTGTGTCAGGTTAGAGTCAGTTTTGATGACTCTAATAGCGTCACATTTTGGTTGACGTTATTATTTAAAAGTTAGTGTTGCAACAAAGAGTTACTTCTCCTTTTTAGTAATATTGTTAGACAATCTGAGTGGTTTGTCCTTGATATTGTGTCTACTCTTACATACTTAAAACTTGCATTCTCTTTATTTTATCACTCACTTAAAACTCCTTCTTCCACTTTCATTGATCTTAAACTTTCTATTAATATTGTTGTTGTCTATGTATTTTATGAAGCCAACTCAGGTCAAAAACAAAGGAGACTTGAAGATGTTTTAGCTTTAGTGTGTGTGTGTGTATATGTGTATTGTCTAAATCATGTGCATACATCATATGTCATTGGAATGAGCTCTAAATATCCTCTAATATTTTCAAAATATAAAATTAGAAGTGGGATAAATTTGTTTAAGTCAAAATGTTTCAATAAAACTTTAAACGAATTATTTTTCAAAACAATAAGCTAAAAGAATCCTATCACCAGGAAATCAATCGATTTAAATCTGTTTTCAATCGATTGATTTTATAACACTATAACAAACTTTCAAAACAATTTTAGAGACTTATATAATAGCTTTCAAAAATATTTTTTCAAGAAGAGAACATCACTGAGACATGTAAGTGAACATTGAGAACAAAAACAGTAAGCAATAGAGTGATTTATAAAGTATTTTTTATTCAAGAAGAACCAAGAAAGTGATTCTTGGAGCACATTCTTGGATAGTGATTGTATTGCACTGGTTTATAGTAGTTTAGCATTCAGAAAAGTCACTGCAATTCATTTTCCTCTATTGGTTTTATGTTAATGTAATTGTAGTGCTGTATAGTTTTCAATTTTCATTAATTGAAGGTATTTTGGGACTACAATTGTATAGAGTTTACTCTTGTAGGGGTGCAATCGGGTTTTGCACTATGTTAGTGTGATATTGCATTGGTGTAATAGGGTTCTGCACTGTGATTATGAGATCTTGCAGGGTGCAAAATTGTTGCTTTGTTATACTGTGTGAACAATAGTGTTCTTTAGTGAAATTCTTTTACTTATTGACAAGGAGATTAAATGTAATTTTTGAAAAAAAGTGCATCAAGATAAATATGGGTGTTCTTGCTCTTTCTTTATCTTAATCTTGTTTGAGGAGTTGATTCTGCATAATTTTTACAATTAATTATTTTTAGAATTCAATTGATTGCTTCTCAGTTCTTTTCTTATTATTATTGTTAATCAAATATGTTTTGGATTGAATATGTTAATTTTGTGATTTAACAAATTGTTTTCCTGTACTACTGATTGTTTGGCTGATTTATTTTCTTGTAATCATCTTGCAAGAATATGAGAAATTTCAATTCATTATCTTTTTAGATTGCATTCTATAGTTGATTAATTGATTCTGAAATTCAATTGATTATAATTTTTAAACAACAATTATAAGATTTCAAATTATCTGTTTTTCAATTTTAGTTGTAGTTGGAAGTGGATTTTTCACAAGGTAAATTCAATGCATTGAATTAAATTGATTATTTTTTTTAGCATTGTACTAATTGTTATTTTAATTTATTGTTTTTGGTTTTTTAATTGGTTGATTTTCTCTTGTGTTGTTAATGATTGTATAATAATCTGTCTCAATTGAGAAAATTCCTTTTTCCTTTATTTTTTTTATTATTTAATGAAAGTTTTTAAAAGTTTAATTCACTCCTATCTTAAATTTAATCTAAAATTCTTTTTAATTTCAAAATAATGATTTTAATGAAAATATCATCATATAAAACTGCTTATAAGTGTTTTTATATTTTTAGGTAATAAAGTTTAAATATTACGATCTTTTATTATCTCCCACGATCTTTGAGTTCTGAAGTAAATCTTCATCTTTCCGCAAATGAAAGTTTTCACGAAAAAATATGAGATGAAGATAAAGAATTATTGGAAATCCAATTTTTGTGTGGTATTATTCTCTTGTACTTTTTGCTTTTTCTTTATATTTCTAAAAAAAATGATAGCATATTAACGTGTTAACGATAAAGAATATTATAAATACAGAATGAATTTCGATAAAAAAAGATATAATATATTATTAAAAGTTAATATTTTACCATCACAACAAACTCACGCATTACAAAATGAACCCTAAAAACTTTTTTTTTCAAACCTACAAAAAGAATCAATTTTGTAAACTTAGATACGGACACCAGTCCTTTGACACCCATAAAAGTGATATACATTTCTTTTAAACTTAAATAATTATTATTTATTATAATCTAATATTTTATTGTAAAATGAGTTGTAACATGAATAATGGTGTAAAAAAGATATTTTTTTTTCTTATATAAAGTGTTCATATTTACACAACTAATATTAAACTAGTAATCTCCATATGTTATTAGAAATTATTTATTTTAATTTGGAAAGATCATAAAATAATAATAAATACATTAGAAGGTAATCCATCAAACATCAAAAAGAAAAAAATTCTCAAATTTTAAGCGTTAATGTTCTGAATATTTAATTCCACAAGTAAAGCTCCTTTAAAATTTAAATCTGCAAATAATTACTTAGACAGTTTATATCTGCAAATAAAATCTTGCGAAAGAAAATCATAAATAATTCCAGCTGAGTAATGAACCTACAAATAAAAACATTTTTTTGTGAACCGACATTTTTATTTGTTAGTTTTGTGTGAAGAGAACCTCACTTTCTCATCATGACTCTATATTCGATTTCTTTCCCTTCATTTTTTTTCTCAATTCAAAAAATAAAATAGTGAAAGTTATCTAAAACACCAAGAATATGCACCAAAAATATTCCCATCTAAACCTCTCATCCAAATAAAACACACACACTAAGACAACAATAGAGATAAATTCAAATTCAAAGCATATATATAGGTGAGATGTCATAATAAGTGGTTGATAAACACCTCAAAAAAAAATAATAATAACTCCTGAACATGCCACGGCCAAACTTTTAAATTTCAACTCACCAAAATTAAACTATATGTTATAGCATAGAAAGCGATTGAAACAGTGTCCAAATACTCCTTCAAACATTAATCACTTTTATGGTCCTACTAAATTGTGCCAATTCAAGAACCTTTGCTTCTAATATCAACCACTGAGGATGTTAAGTCTCTTCCATGGCATAATAATAGAGGATGTTAAGTCTCTTCCATGGCATAATAATAAATCTTATGTTTCTTAAAAAAAAAATTAGATGAATTGATTCTCAACAACTTGTTAAGATAAGAACAGACTTTACTTTTAAAAAGGCTTCCAGAATTTTGTTCTACAGAATCATATCATATTTCCAGGAGTTTTGGGTTACATTTGAATATTTTTATAAATATTTTTAAAATTTTAAATAAATAAAATAAAATTTATAAGTAAGTTTCTATATTTTCGTAGGAATACAACTCTTTTACTTAAGACGAGATAATATATGCTTCGTGAAAATAAAAACAGTAAAGAAATGATTCTCAATAACCTTCGAATATGAAAATACTTTCGTATTCTTATTGAAAAAAAAATATCACAAACATCATTCAAAATATTATTAACATTAGAAAATGAACTCGGGTTCTTAAAACAACTTACCAACAGCAATTGCTTCGATAAAAAAAATGAAATGTTTGTTTTGGATTAAGGTTAACTCTGTTGTTTGAGTTATTATGGATGTAATTATTTTTTTACTGATAAAGAAAATCTTTATTTTGGTGCATAAAGAAAAGACTACAGAGAAAGTGCAAATGCAAACACAAAGACAGTGAAATAAACCAACCAACCACTTCAAAAGGGGCCCACACCCCACCATTTTGCTTATTGATGCAATTAGATTGAGAATATTTAGTGAGTTGAATAAGTTGGGAAGCAAAATCCAAAGCAATTTCCTCCAACTCATTATTTATATACTGTTGACCTGCATTATCTGTTATAAACTAAAATGATCCAACTCCTGTATCACCAAGTGCTTGCTATGATATGACTTTGGAGTATTTCTCATTTTTTTCTATAGTCAAAATCAATTCACAATAAGTGTTTTCTGGTAAAATTTAATGAGAATGTCAAAATAATATTACATACCAAATATTAATTTACCATAACTAATTTTTCTGATATATTAAAGAAGTACCATAAGCATGAATATCTTAACTTTTAGACAGTAGATATATAGTAACACTCCAGAAGTACACAAAAAGGCCTTGTCTTCTACTTTGTTGCTTTCTTATGTGGAAGGACTCATCTTGTTGTTTTGCCAGAAATCATTGCATTATTTTTTTAAGGACATACTTCACACGTATAAAATGGTGCAAGGAAGAGAAAGCTAGCTAACTATTCAGAAGATGGGAAACTGGAAGGGTTGGAGGTACTTCAAGAGGGTGTCTATCTACCCAATTAGAAGTATCCTTCTTAAAGTGACTTCAAAGTTCATGTTCAAATCTAAAGGTAAAGCTACTTTGAAGTTGAGATGCTATGATTCACTTGTAATTCTGGATGACATAGTTAACTTTCCTTTGATACTTCTTTGTTTATGGAGTTGAATACAGGGCATAGAAATGGACTTCTGAGTCTTTACAAAGACATGGAGTCTTGTGGAGAATATTCAGATATCCAAGTTATGTGGAAAATGATTGAGTCTTCCTCTCCTCAAAATACATTTCACAAGAAAAGAACCAATATTTCTTCATATTGGATGATCTGTTTTAGGCCAACTTGAAATATTGTTGAGTGGTTGTTTACATGGTCATGATTTTTTCTTGATGGGTGAGTGCAGCAAAGGTTTGATTAAAGTATCATATGAGAAAGTGGAATCAAAATTTTCAAGTTCCATTCCCTCAGCGTCTACTCCTTCCTTCACACATTAATTTTGTTTCCAAGGGAAGTAAAAGGGAATGATCAGACTTTAATTATTCAGTATCAGCTGAGTTTTAGTCTATATTTTGGATCTACATTTCAGAGGTAGGTTTGCATTTGTAAATACAAGCTCGAATCATCTATATTTTGCAAAGTATAGTTTTAAAGCAACCAATGATTCTTTTGAAACTTAGTATGTGAATTGCTAAACAGGAAACCAAAACATATCACCAAATTTGGCAAGACAAATATAGTTCAACAATACAGCTGAACAGAAACCAAAAATAGCCCAAAGAATTACCATCCAAAAAAGAAGCAGAAATCACATAAACCAGCGTGATATATCCAGTTAATATAGGTGTTGCCGGTGCAGCTCTTACAATTTACCAATATCCAAATTGCCAATTTCCATTTGTGCATCATTTTCTTATGAAAATCTTACACAGATTTGTGTTTATTTTAAACCTAATAACATCTTTTCAAGTAAATTAATGTATAGGTATCAGTAAGAAGAGCAATGTTTTTGATACTTGTACTTGACATGTGGCCTTCAATTGAAGAATTCTGTGTTTGGACTCAAGTTGAATTCCAAATTAAGTTTAACTTTCAAGTTAGTTTGTGGCAAGTATTCCAACTAAAATTTTTTCCTGTGACAACCTTCCTCAATTTAGAGAGGATATTATACTCGTATCCCTACACTTTTGATGTTTCAAAAACATTCTAAACTTTTAATGACATTCCTTTCTTAAATACATTAAGCGTATGCTTTAGGTATATGACATATTAAACAAACGTCTATTTCGATCTAGTATTCCTCATTATCAAGATTATGAAATTTTTAATACCATCAAGTCGAAGTAACCATTGACAGTTTTAATAGAGAGGGACAATTGAAAAGCAGATACCAAATGTTATTGCATAATATGCTCGCAGTCTTTACACATGATACTTGCTACCACAACAACACTACAAGTTCTTACACCTCAGTACATAGGAAAAACATTTAAACACTACTTCTAAATTAGAAAACAACCAGAATTTAATAGAAGAGCAAATATAAATGAAGACTAATAAAGTCTATTCAAGTTCAAGCCGCATGGCCATCATGAAGCAGACTTTGATCAAAGTGCCAAACACCTGCAAGCCATAAAACACAAACACAAGCAGAAGCTATTAGGAGAAAAGTACCATACTGATGGAAATGTACACATCAAAGGCAAATTTAGTGAACCAATATGAGAAATAGTGGTAGCAAAACATACCGTGACCCTTTCCAACCCTTCTCAGTTGAGCTACATACTCTGATATCTTCTTAATTGCTTCAACCTGTACAAAAGAAAGGGACACGTTTTAAGAAACAGATAAAACAGACTGGTAACAAAAGCAAGGTACAGTCTCTATATATTGTTAATTGCCGAAATTTCTATGAATTCACAACCACTCTGCAGTTTAGATGACTTTTACCTGTTCAGACAGAAACTCGCTTTCAATGAAGTCTGCCATTTGAGGGTCTTTATTGCGATCTGCCACCTGTTAGATCAAATAATTTGAGTTCCAGAGGAAAAACAATTAAGAGAAAAACAAAACCAAAAGCAGAAAAGTAAAGATGCATTACACTGTGCACATTCCGAAGTTTCTCATTCACTAACTTCTCCAAAGACAAAGCTAATTCCATAGCTGAACAAAGCAATAGAGGAAAATCAGCATATATATTCAATTGATAACATATGAGAAACCACAATGCACAGTTTCAGAACTTAACAGAGTTATTGAAACAGTAATTAAATCAGTAAGCTCACCATACAATGCTTCCCCCTTTTCCACATGCTCAAATTCTGAGGGTACATTCTTGATGGGGTGAAGAACCACTCTTCCACCACGAGTGTTCTAAACAATTTACAAAAAACCAGATATATCAGTATACTGTCATGTAACTTCAGAGAAGTTACTTTTAGCTGCATGATTAGGAGTTAACAGTGAACAATAAAATTAATTTGACCTGGTATTTCATAAGCTTTTCAGCGTGCTCTCTTTCTTCTTCACTAGATTCCTTGAAGAACCTGTTTTCAACAATAACAGCGCGTGAAATGAACACCCGTTTGAGAAAAGGAAAAAACTTTAAGAAGAAGAAGACACAAAGGGTTTAATGTTAGTTACTTGGCAAATCCCTTGAGAGCTACGTTGTCCCTGTCAAAGTATGCAAACAAAGAGTGGTACACATAGGAAGCATTGTATTCCACACTGTGACACAAAATTGAAGTGGAAAAACTCTTAGCAGAGGACCAGTATTAGATGCAAGCAAATATAAAATTATACAAATTTTCAATTTTTTTCTAAATAAATAATGCGTTCTAGGCATCTCAAAATTTGATCAAATTTGTTTTTAATTCTTATAATTTAAAAATGATGGTTTTGATCTTGGGTATGGTAAAAAAGTGACTAATTTGGTCCAGATCTTGTACTTCAGTTTGATGTAATTAGGGACAAAATCCACCGCATCTGAAAAATTCTCTGCTAAAACCAAAACCACCATTTATATAACACAAAAACTAAAAAAAACATTTTAAAAAAATTAAATACAAATTTACCCTTTTTATCTCAGGATCAAAACTGCAGAACAAAATCTAAAAAGTGAAGCAGAGGGATTGTTAAACGGTCAATACTCTTAAGACATCAATGATTATCATTATGTACATATAATAATCAACGTTGGTTTCTATTTTACAAGAACTAGTACAAGGAAAAGTACTTTCCTGAGTTTAATCATTCAATAATGCAAAAGGCTAACTTTAGAAGAGCATATATAAAAATAATTGTTCGATCTGCTTATATAACAAAAGCAAAGACTCTAAACATTATTTTAAACTTTTTTATGTTTTGCTTTCATTCTTCAATCATAAAGCTGTCAACTTTTCAATCTGTTTAAACAAATCTCTCTAAACAGGAGACAGAAAACGCAATAACAGATTCCTAAACAAAAACGTCACAGATAACAAAAGCAGAAGTAATTACTCCAAAATTAACCCAAAAAAAATTGAAAATCAAAGAAGTGCTCACTTTATCTGCTCATTAATGGCAGATTCACACTCATCAGTGTAGTACTGACGAGCCAAGGAAACCTGCGGAGCAGTGGGAACAGCAAGCTCTTCCTTCTTAACCTCCTCAAAGGGTTCAAAGATCACCCCAGTGAGAGGCGCAGGAGAGGCACAAACCGCAAGGTTTCTGCTTCCCACTTTGTGGTTCAGAAAGCTCAAAGAAACAGAACAGGTTGGGTTTCTCACGGCTGCCCCAGCACCGTCTGAGAGAGAGAACCCAGAAAAGGGAGAAACTTTAGAAGGAGCGAGGGCCATGAGATCAAAATCTCCAAAAGGGTAAGCGAAAGAGATCGAGAAAGAGGGAAAGGAAATGGGGGAAGAAGAAGAAACAATGGCGGCTAAGAATTGAGGTATGAGTTGTGGTGGTGAAGCTTGCGTGGGACAAGGAAGGTATATGTAGGAGAAGAGAGGGGTATTTTGGGAGTTTGGAAAGTGAGATCTGCATTTCTGAGCGTTGGATTGAAAACAGGTGGACGGGTAAGATTGCGTGACAAAAGGGGCGTGTGGCGAGCTCGTGGCGAATGTGTGAAAGGTAGATAAAGGAGATATTATTTCCACGTAATGATGGTTGGCATCATTCGGTGAAGTAGGGACATGTGTTTCCCACTTCAACTCAGAAGAATCTACCACTAATATATTATTTTACATTTTTTTTTAATTAAAAATTATAATATATGTGTTACGTATTTGTTATTCAAATTCACATCAGTGTGAAGTAAATAATATTAAAAAATACCTGAAAATATATTTTACTGTATCCAACAATCAGTAATAACCTAATTATAAAAATAAAAAAAAAAAAAGACAATGTAAGATTATTACTTTTTCAATATATTAATAAAAGGATGTGTGTTAAAAAAAATGTGTCTGATAGAATTTTGGTATGACCGGTTATAATTACTGACTGTAAGATTTTCTAGGTAACATATAGGGTAGGTATAACTTTTAAAATGAAGAAAACAATAAAAAAAAATGTTTTATATAATTAGAATCAATAACTTTTATTTTCTATTTTACAAAATTTAAAATTAGTATAAAATAATTGATTGAAATATATTTTAACTTTCTCCAAAATATTATCCTGACTAATTTTAATTTCTGTAAATTTAATTTTACTTTTAAATCATTTATATGGTTAACGGTTTTTTAGTTTTTATTACCAGCTATCATTAATTAATTAAAATAATTGGATCGTTTTTAAGTGTATAATCCAATTGAGTAATATAATTAATATTTTTTTAAAATAACATAATCATGTACTATATATATAATTAATAACTTGTTTTCTATTTTTATACAATTTAAAATTAATATAAAATAATTGACTTAAATATATCTTGACTGACTATCCTGACTAATTTTCATATGATTTGTTGTTACTTTTAAATCATTGATGTGGTTATCCCGTTTTGTAGTTTTTATTACCAGTTATGATTAATTAATTAAAACAACTGGATTATCTTGAAGTGTATAATTCAACTGAGTAATATAATTAGTATTTTTTAAAACACAATAATCACGTCTAACTTTTTATTTTTAATGCATTATTAACAATAAATTTTATATTGTTTTTGAAAGTAAAATTTAATTTTTTATTTATACAATATTATTTTAGATCATTATTGCATATGAATAAGCAATATTTACCTCTCTTACTTTCAAAATCTCTGGCAACATTTCATTGTATCTACAATGAGCAATAACATAATTAAATTATAACCTCTAAGTAAAATATAACTATTTTTAATATAAATACAATGTTAAAGCAGATTATCAAATGAAAATGTAAAAATAATGTGTATATATAATTACTTTATTGATATTAGATAATGAATATATTATTGAATTAAATTACGTGTCTAAAAAATTTAATCATTTTAATTTAAGATATTGTTTGTGCTTAATTATATTAATTAGTATATTTTATTTTAAGATTATATTAGTTACAATAATTATAGAGACAAAAGAAAGTACGGTCAAAAATTATAAAATAAATAAATAAACTAATAAATATTTTGTAAGGATTAACGTTGATATTTATCAACAATTATCAACAATAAGAATGTATTTATAATATTTTAAAAGTTATACCTACACGATGTGTTGGAAAGCATTACAATCGAGTAGTTAGCACTTTTTAGTTACCCAAAATTCAATAAACACATTTCTTTGTTTATATATATTAAAAGTAATAAAATCTTACATATTTTATAATTAGATTATTGTTTACATATTTTAAAATATCTTAAATATTAAAAAAAATTAATTATCGTCTTTTAATATTATTTATTTCACATATTTTTGATATTATAATATTAAATTATCATAAAACACTACTTTCAATATATTGTAAATAACGATTTATCTTGAAACAAATAAATAATAAAAAAAATATTTTTAAATTGTTAAATCTTTTACTTTTCGTACTTACACAATTCAAAACAAATATGAAATAATTAATTTAAATTTGATTTAAGAATTTATAAATATCGTAACATTTAACTAATAGTTACATGACTACTAATCTATAAAGTAAATTATTATTTACATAATATTTATATTATTTTATAAATTTTCAAAAATAATTTTTTTTCAAGTAAATAATTATATTATATTATAGTATATTATGTTATATTATGTTATACTATGTTATCTTATCTTATATTATAAAAAATCATTTTAACAAAAACCTTTCTCTTCTAAATAACAAAATCCTATAATTTTTTTTCTCTTTTCTAAAAAAGAATCCTAAAACCCGTTGTTTACTCTATCTTAAAAATCTTAAATCCCTTTTCAATTCTCTCTTTTCTTTATCTCTTTCTTAATTCAGATTAGAGATTTAGAAGTCCCATACAATTCTTGGTGTAAGATAGAGTAAGTTTAACATGTCATCATTTTGGTTTAGGTAGATAAGTATCAATTTTTCTTTGTTCTTAAGTGGTTTTGGGATTTCTATAAAAAGAAAATATGTGTGCACTTTCTTATATGTAGTCTTAGAGACATCAAGAATAATCCCTATTCGTTTTAGATCCTAAGGGTAGGTTCAGATCATTGATCAGAAATTGTACATTGTAGGTTGAGTATCCTTACAAGCGGTAGCTTGGAGTCTTTTATAGGTAATTCTCTACTCTATGCAAGTAAGGGAGGCTAGTTTGAATGTTTTTAACACATATTTTAATTACTTTTTATTAAGTACGAATTGGTAGGGGAAGTTAGTCTTAAAAGTTTGTTATAATACACTATGTTAGAATATTTAATTGTAGAATGAGATGTGATTTTGATTTGAAATGTTCTTTAAGAGTGATAATGTATAGTTTGATGAAATTACCGATTTTACGTTAATTGAACTTGTGGGGGAACAGTAGACATTTGAATGATTAGTAAATAACTATTGCCTTGATGTGTGGGATTTATTCTTGTATGTTTTGATGTTATGGATTCAATGAGATTTTAAGAATGATATGGAATGGTGATCGATACATAGTATTATTTCCAGGAAAGGGAGATACCCGTGTTGAGATTGTTAGGATGTGCATTGTTTGAGGATTTGTCAAGAAAGAGGTATCTAGGTGCTACTAGTATATTAGAATCACATAGATGAAGATGACTAGGTGATGAGAGTCGATAGAGGTTTAGACTGAGTGATTGCAGTTTGAAATATAACTGGTCAGAAAGGTCAGAAAAGTCTCAGGGGAACTAACCTTAGTCATACAAGATTGACGATTGGGGGCTGTGTGGATTCACAGTTTAGAGTTTTATGATAGGTACAAACCTCTGAGTCTAACTCAATTCACGAGTCTTTCG
>Ga0099824_1006019_pt1 | contig 16835 bp, 9 predicted proteins | sample SiratrowhiteBW_FD_76837 | JGI IMG/M metagenome (GOLD analysis project Ga0099824, IMG submission 76837) | Root nodule microbial communities of legume samples collected from California, USA - Siratro white BW | ecosystem: Host-associated > Plants > Roots > Nodule | place: USA: California... | reverse complement strand
GCCAAAACATGAACTAAGATGTCCTCTCGTTAAAGAAGGGGTAACCACACGTGTTTTGTCAAACAATAAGTGGTTCCGAGCTTACAAAAAATTAGTGGTTACCCATGTTCTAACGAGGGGATAACTCAATACAAACTTTGGCGATTGACGAACAAAACACAAGAATAACAACATCCATAATGAACTACGAAACACAAACAGTTCATGTTACATCCAAATTTACACATTTGCATGAATCTGGTGTTGTATTTTGTGTTACATCCATCAAACGGTTCGTGATATATTTTGCTAAATCTGGTATATTTGTGTCACTCCTCACATCACTAAGAAACACACAGGATTTGTGCCACGCTTAACACGCTGGCTTAAAATAATATTATTTTTCGCCACATCAACGGTGTCAACTGGGAGTAGGCCACGTGACAGTACCAACTAGGAATAGGCCACGTGGCAATGTGAACCTAACATTACTCAATATGAAAATATCTTATTTTCACCCCTCTAAAACCTTTACTCAATAAATAAATAGATAAATATCTCAACACACAATAAATTAATAGATAAATATCTCAGCTGGATTCTTTGTAATAATTAACGCTGAATCATCATCTCAATTAAGTAAGAAGTCAATGACCTAACATACTTTAGGAAGTCAAAATCACTCCTAGATATCACCCCCCACCTGGAAGGAAGAAGAAGACAGTATCAAATTACTAACATCCCTTTTTTAAGAATCTAAATTATTGTTCTATGTTGATATAGTTCATATTAGAAACACAAATTCTTAATATTTTTTATAGTGATTCATATTTATATTTCTTTATACGTCAATAGTAGTGATAGTTGGATTTAAATTTCACATTATTTGTAGATATTCCATACCTACCTACTCACACCACGTTGAAATATCTCAAAATATTCAGACTATTTATTAACCAAAATTAATTTACCGGATATTCATCAATCCTAATTTTTTTGTTTGTTAATATTCATGGCGAAGAATAATAAAACATGTAAAAACATTTCAAAAAAATGTATAATTTAATATTTCGGTACTCGCTTTTACGTTTATGTATTCTTAGTGACTTTAAGCATCTAAAAATCTACTATATAAGAACCTTAATTCAATACTTAACACAAAAGCAGGTTTCTCTCTTCCAAAAACTCCTTTAGAAACTCCACTCTTTCTTTCTTCTAAGGAAAACATGCTATACACAATAATTGCAGACCCATGCAGCAATCTGATCATGAAAAAAAGAAAAACTGTTCCATTACTAGTTACTATATAGGTGAAACTAGTTTCTCTGTAACATGGCAAATACGTAGTTATATTCCCTTATCGCTGCACGACATTTTACCTGCACACTTTCACCAGTTTTTATGTATTTATTTATAAAAAAAAAAAATGTAGAGGCAGGAGTAAGGATACTATAATTTAGGTGTGAATAAGAAGGTACGATGCGACTAATTGAGGCTTATGTTTGGCGTCACGAGGATGAAATGAATGTTCCCAGCTAGGAAGAGGAACCAAATTTGGGTGGTTGACATAATGACGAATCACGGACATCCTGAGGAGAAGTCACAATCACACATTATACATCCGTCCCTCGTAATCCAATTCCACAACCACAGATATAGCACAGATTGAAGTAAAAAGAAGGGGGACCAGTCCTTCTGCTTCCTTCCTTCCACTCATCCCCACCAAAAGAAATAATGTCTACAGTTGAAAAAGATCTGCTTTGCTTCAATATTGCAGTATATGCAATGACTTTTAGCCACTGCTGAGAACTGATTCTTGTACAGTTCCATTAATGAATGCACACAAACGGGAAAACGACTTAAAGTATATCATCACCTCATCATGCAACCATGCCCAAAACCACAAAATACAAAGCTAAAAAACACTCATTCCTACCCTATTCTTCCTTTCTATCAAAAAATCGTAAGCATCGCATTTGAAAGGCCCGTCACGTGCACAATGCGTTGTCTGCAATACGTATATAAAATGTGTATATACAAGTGAAAAGAATGAATGTGTGGGGCAAGAGAGAGGATTGTTGTTGTGATGATCATGATGATGATGATCAGACACAAACGACAGAGGAAACGGAGAGAGGGTAGAGGAAGGTGTTGGCATATTGGAATGAAATGGTGGCACCGTTGATCAAGGGTCTGCCATCATTGACGAGGCAGTCGTTGTAACGGAGGCGCTTGAAGACCTTGGGGTTGATGAGGCGTGCAGAGCTGAACCAGCCGCACCTCAGGTGAATGCCAGAGATGTCGCATCCACTCACGCACATGTTCATGATCTCCACCGTGTATGTGGGAATGCCACTTGGGAGTGGGGCCGTGGGACCCTGGTTTATCACTATATCAGACTTGCTGCATTTCTCCCCCCATATTCGGTTCGGTTCCATCTTTCCATTTCCTGCACAAAATCCCCAATCTTTTCTTTTTCAAAACCAAATCAAATTCTCTCTCTCAAAATTGCAAACATTATTTTTATTATTTGGTAAACTAAATGACGGTCTACTTTGTTATATGGTACACCACAAAATAACATCAACAGCAGCAGGAAATGACATCTGCACAGGAAGCCACTCCGCGACAAAATCCTTGTTGTTATTCTGGTTTATAAAAAATTAAATATCATACAAAAGTGAATCATTCCAAACCAATAATCAAAAGCTAAAAAGCAACTTTCAAGTTCAACTAAGGCGAAAAGCCAATTATTCGAAAGGCTAGTGCTAGCTAGCCCGGAATTATTTCAACCCTAGTGGAGTTTAGAAAAAAGGTCAAAGAAAAATTCCAAACTTTTTTCCTTGTTTAAATCAAAGGGAAAATGCAATGATAAAAAATATGTTAAGAACAATACCCCTTGTCTTTTCTACACTTCCTATTCAACCAAATGAAAAAATACAGGCATATTGATAAAAAAGATAAATAAATATCCTTTGGTGCTCAAGATCGAAGTGCAGCTTTAATGAGATGCGTAAATTCTGTATAGTTATATGGGCTTTTGATTATTAGAGCACACAATCTTTTAGCAGCCATTTCGTTTTCAGCGAAAAATACAAAGATATAACCCCAAGGGCCAAGGCATGTATCTAAACAAAACAAGACAAAAAGGGCAACCTCAAAAGAGGAAGACAAACTCGTTCTTCTCCCATTAAAAGAAACAAGAAAACTCGTCACAACAAGATTTAAAAAATAAAAAAAAATCATTACCGCTAGTAAGAAGTTTGCGATGCGAACTATGGAGCTCCTTGGCCACCATGGTTCCCGTAAGAGTCCTCCCACCACCCAAACCTACAAACGCGATTAAAAACAGTGATTAAGAAACTATTTACAATAACAATTCCCATAACAATATTGAGATTGAGAGTGAATAGCACGCACCTGTTGAAACGGCAAGGAGTGCGAGGGAGAAGAAGGAGACGGTTACAAAAACGATGACGATTCGCGGAACCCAATGCTGTTCCATGAAACAAGGAGCACGGCGAGGCGTTCGGAAGTTGGAAGTGAATACTGAGTAGTCAGGGCATGGAAGAGAGGAGAGGGAGAGGAAAAGAGAATGAGCTTTGTTTACAGAGAAATCACAGATCTGCAGAAGAGAAGAGAAGAAAAGGAAGGGTCACACATACACATCACATCATGTGAAGAAAGGAGTCAACGAAGCAGGAATAGCCGTCGATTCTGGAAAAGACGAGAGAGAGGAGAGGGAGAAAGTTAATGTCACGGGACTACTACAACTAGAACTAGGAAGAGAGAAGAAGAGAGTGTGAAACCTAAAAAGAGAAAAACGAGCCTTGGAATTTTCCTTTTCTTCTTATCTTGAATTGAATGAAATAATGGAGCTAGCTAGTATGAGAAGGGTAAAGTGGCTAGCTGCAACGCACGCACACGGTTTGTTGGGTTACAAATGGCGAGGAGATTGGAGCAAAAGGACATTGATTGCTCCATGCAATTCTGTTCTTCTCTGGTATCTGTGTCGGTTACGTTTTAAGGGAAGGAACAGTGGTAGAGAGAGAGGAACAGTGGTGCGTGGTGGAGAGGAGAAGGCGGGGAGGTGGAAAAAGGAAAAAGAGGGTGGGGTGAGGGTAGGGTTTGAAGCGACCAAGGTGGCAGAGAGGATCAGAAGTGACAAACTGCGACGCGTAAAGGGGAATCGTCAAAAAAAGGTGAAGCGCATTAATGAGGTAACACTGCCATCCCATTAGGTCTTTCCCTATATATGCCAGACTCACACCTCACACACACTACACAAACAAGAGAGAGGGAGACTCTTACCACACACACTGTTACACTGCTGCTACTGGGTAGGTTTTGGTCGCTTTTCTTTTTTGTTGGTGTTGCAAATGGAAGCGTCGATGCGGGCACGGTGGCCTTTTCCTTTTTCTCTGTCGGGGGATTTCGCTTATTCTTCACACCATACGCTCTACGTCTCTCACTGTGCCTCCTTTTATATTCAAATAAATAATAACCCCATTTCTTTCACTATCATTTTATGCTTTGTTCGCATTTGGGTTTAGTGTAATCAACCATGGTTAGCGGTTCAAGTCATTGCACGTGGGGCTCTTAACCCTGCCCCTGGGATATGATTATCATGCTTCTTATTCTCCTTCTTCATCATTCCTTCACCTTTCATCACAAACTAGTAAATGCATTTCTTCTGTCTCAGGTGTTTCGCCATCTCATCCACCAATTTTAACATTTAGCAAATCCTACAGTTTTCACCACCCTTTCATCTTAATTAAAATATGGAAAATGATAAGTGTACACTTTCACGGGCAAACGGTAAGTGTAGAACTTGACGTGGCTCCATATTTTCTTTAAACTTTTTTCATTTAACTGACGTGTAAAGGTGTGTCAAAAAATTAAATAAAGTATTATTTGTTAATGAAAAGGTTTATGATTTTGATTAAATGAGTACAAAAGTTTTTTAACCCAGTTTTCTAATTTACATATTATATTTGTAGTGATGGATGTTTATGAAAGGCCAAATAGATTTTATAGGTACAGCTAGACAAATTTGACTGGCGCGGAACGTCCATTCATTCTGTTTTAGGAATCACTTCACCTTACCAAGTTATATTCCTTCTTAGGGTAAAAAAAAAATGATGTAAATGTGTTGGTATGCTATTTCTAAGACACGTATGGTACATTTACTATATGGTTGTGTTTTGGAAATGGCATGATTGAAGGTGAGAGAAGAAAGAAGTAGAATATTAGTGTAAATTTGACGCGGTCCAACCAGAAATGAGGTTGATTATCCGAATTCCAGTCAATCCAAGAGTCCTGTTTTTTTACGTACGCAAGCGGACACATTCTGTTTGTGTTGCACGTACATGCATAAATGGTATAGTGGGTGGGGAACGTGATCGCAGTGACTGGACCACATTCTCACTAATTCCTTCCTAATATTATGTTTTTCTTAATGCACTTTGTTCCCTGTATTTCACAATTACATTACATCATTTTTTCTTCTTAGGCTTAATTTGGTACTTTACGCATAGCAAACTGGTATTGGATTCACATAAATGAGGTAGGTAATTTTAAATGCATTAATATTAAGAAGGCATCTTGTGAAAGATGACAATTGAGGTGAACTTCGTGGTATTTTTTATTTGGTAAATTATCATTGTTGCCGGAAAAGAAAAGTATCTTTACATTTTACAATTATTATCACTTGATTACATTACATTATGGGGCAATACTCATATGTTCTTTTTGTATTGAACTTACATTGAGACGAAAACAAAATGGTGCTTCAATCATCACTGCCATTCATCTCAATACCACAAATTGCATATAAAAGTTTCTGGCTAAACCACAGGAACAAACGCAAATTGTGCCATAAGTGGTTAAAAATTACTTGTGTACTCATTCTACTCAGTATAATATAATTTAACAAATTCTATATTTGATGCTTCCATGTGTGCAATACACTTGGATGGAATAATATACAAGATTTTCATTCAGTCAAGTCAAGGCACCTTTGTTTTTTTTTTTTTATTCGTATATTATTCTGTTTGCTGTCTAACAACCTTACATATATGCACACAACTCTTTTTACCTGTCATTCTTTTTTTTCTTTCAATGGCTCCAGTTTTGAGTGGTGCCTAAAGCCATTTTTTTTAATGCATAGGAACGATAAGAAGAGATTTAAAAATTTGGTGATGAAAAAATGTATGGAAAGTTGTCATTTATACTGATGCCTCTTGCTTAGAGTTTTGGGTCGAGAGGAGGGCTCCACCCTCCAAAATGGAATGCTAACTGACATGAAAGTGACTTGCACAATATAGTGTTTCCAATTGGAGTGACATGGTGAACCTCACTTGGAATCCCCGGGTCCAAGTTCACTCACTCCACATGCAATGAAGAGGAATGAAGTGGCACCGTTAGGATGAATATGCTTTCTCAAAACAATTGATTACATTTACAATCTCAATCATGCTTCTTAATTAACCTAACCATGGTATGTTGTTCTTTATTAATAATTGCATTAAGAATAATGGCATTAAGAATATTAAGTATACGATATGCCTCTTATAATATTTCTCAGAAAAAAAGATTATATAATGTGAAATTTAAGATTTTTAATTTTAAATAAGACAAGATTTATTAGAATAAAAAAATATTTTTTAAGTTTTGAAAAGTTAAATGCAAATAAAAATTATTGAAATATGATGTATTTATATGAAATGAAAATTTATTAAAGTGTCTTAAAAATAATATAGAGTAATGAGATTCACATAAAATGAAATAAGATCTTCTTATCTTATAATAAAAATGAAGGTTAAACCTACTAACTAATTTAATGAATTTGGATATCATAAAGTTTAGACTTTAAAAGTATTTGCATTGACCAATTAAGCATCATACTTTCCATATATACTTGCCGACTAGAGATTTCTACAAAGATTTTAAAATGAGTGGTATAAAAGGTAATCTTTGACACCTTAATATACTATGATATTTTTTTTCTTTAAGATAATGTGATGTATTTTTTAAGGTATTCTAAAGTTTTAAAATTGTACATCCTGATATGCCATAAGGAGAGAACATTGACAACATGATTACCATGTATCCTAAATATAGGTTATTCCGTAAAAATGTCTTTTTAATAAAAAAGTATAATAAAAAATTTTAAAAAAAAAGTGTAATAAAAAATAAATAACGGAGAATGGTATAAGGAAATATCACAAAACTACTACCAACGGATAGAGTTGAATTACACAATATTATTGGCTTATTTTTATGAAAAAATTAACTTTCTCCACCGTTAAAATCTATTTAATTATTAATTTTATTTGATTTTTGTTAATAATTAATTATGAGAGTCAAAAAGATAATTTAATTGTCAATTTATAGTATTTTGATTAAATTTGAGACAAAAACATTGGATTAGAAAAATGAGGATTGAAGTCTTAAAGGAGTGAGAAAAAGAAACAAAATTTAGGAAAAAAAGTTAAGCTCAACTCAGCAAACGTGAGTCTGGTGCTAGAGAACATGAGAGCAAAGGCAAAGAAATGTGTCGTGCTTAGATTACATACGCGCAGTACAGGTTGGTTGGGCTTCAGAGCTTGGACGTGTAATAAAATCAAGTGGTGTTCGAGACATGAGTCAGGCACAAGCGTTGAATTTGTGATTTTAGTTAATAATTGTTTGCACTAGAGTTAGACATCTTGGCTATTGGTGATCCAAAATCACTCTTGGAAGTCATTCTTAAGATATATTGTGGATTCTTCTTCTTATTCCACTATTCTTTTATAAGATTTAGTATTCTTAAGTCTATAAGGAACTACATTCTCTATTGGTGGGACTAGGTTAAACTTTTTCTAAACTCTCATGTAATCTTTTTGTTTTTTTATATTTGTGTATTTTCTTTCAACAAATTAGTATTTTAATTATGCGGTTATTATTGTTTCTTAGGATATTGGAAAATATCTTCTATAATTAGGAACTGAATTAAAATATCAGATGAACATGAAAAGATTATGAGATTGCATTCAGTGGATGTGAATTAAACTTTTGCAATAAATATTAAAAGAAAGAATGAATCCATTGATAGAAATAGTTAATTTTGGGTTCAGAAGCTATTTAGTAGAAAAACAATTCAGAAGCTATTTAGTAGAAAAACAATCAATTAAAAATTATGAACAACCAATACACCATAACAAAAAATTAATCAATTCCAATAAGCAATCAATCAACTATAATTTCTTGACCATGACTCCAACTATAAAAAGTAATCAACTAAATCTGAGAAATAGTAAATGTGATTTTTACAAATTCTGGCCAAAAATAATGCAATCAACTGATCTAAACAATCAATCAGATCAAATTTTTTTTTCAGTTAATCAGCATCACAAAAAAGCAATATATTAAATCGTTGAAACAACAAATTGATTTTGTTAGAAAATATCAAAGTTTTACATAATGTTCAAAAATTGATGTTTTCACCACAATTAATTATTACAATACAAATTAGATTTATTCAGATCAAGAAATGATACACAGTCAAAATTAAACAAAAAAACATGGTGAGTGCAGTACATAAAAAGTAATCAATTGAAATATAAAAATAGTTGACTAACTTTTGTGTAGAATCAGAAATTAGGCAGATTTAATATGTGATTCAAGATTTAAAGAAAGAGAGATTAAGAACGCAAGAATTATATTGGTACACTCTTCTTCAAGATTTATATCTAGTCTCCTTGTCAATCAAGCAAATAAATTCACTAAAAATCACAATTGTATAACCAATACAATCAAGAAACAATCTTGCACCCTGCAAGAAAACCCTCAAGTGTTGTGCAGAACCCTATTGCACTTCTTAAAGTGTAAACCCTATACAAGTAGTTCCAAAACACCTTACAATCAATAAAGTCAAAAATAAACATTGTTGTAACCAATACAACTTCATAAATAAAGAAAAATACAAGGAAGCGGTAACTTCCCTCAATGAAGAAATGTTATACCAGTGCAGTACACTCTAAGTTCAAGAGACAATGCTCAAAGATTCACTTTCTTGATTTCACTTGATGAAAAGCTAACTTTGATCTCCAAGAATAGTTCTCTGTTTGTGTTTATCACAATTCTTTTGCTCTCAAAAACCATTTTCTCAAAATTATCTATTAAAATAAATCCATAAAAAACTCAGTGATCCACATTTATTGAAAATTATTAATCAATTCAGTTTCAGATTAATCTTTTAAAATCTTTAGAATCATTGGAGTTTTATCCCAATGACTTGTAATGCATGGACATATCTGGACAACACACACATTAAGACATCTTCAAATCTTCTCTTTGCATGTATTGACTTGGCTTCACCAAATACAAACACTGCACTTTTATCAACAGAAAGCTTGTGTCTAAGAATAGAGTGAGATTCGTTTGTTGTCTTAAGACCCTTATGAATATTGCAATATTTATTTATATAATTGATCAAGGAATTGGGATTGAGTATTGTAGTAGCTAAGATGCTTAGGGTCATTTCTAACTGATCAAAATTTCAAACAGAGTAACTTCCTATTTGCTATAAAGATATCTTATTTTTTGTTTTTCCTTAGGTTTTTGTCATCAATCTTAGTAGGGACAATTGAAAAAAAAAATATTTCTCTCAACTTAATTAAGATTATACTAAAATTTGGTTTTGTTCTAATAACTTATTCTAGATCTCTAGAATTTTAAATTAATATCTTTGTCGGGTGTTGGAGGAACTATTGTGGAGATCATCATCTAAGCTAAGTAAAGCTAGTAACTTGTTTTTATAATAGTTAGTTACTTTTAAATAGAATTCTAGGATAAAAGACTTGAATATGTGATTATCAATGCTCAAGTCTTTCTTGTAGGTCTGACTAGTTCTTGAGCACTGAAAGAGTTTGATTGTTTATCTTGATTTTGTATGATTAATTGACTTTATTTGAGTAATGATGTTGGATAATAGCATGTGAGAACTTTAATAGTTGTTGAATGGATTGAATATGACTTGTGATAAGACTTTGATAGCTTTTAAAGATTTAAGATCAGTTATTGAATAAAATATGTTTGAATGTAGTGTGGTAATAGTAATTGATGTTGATATTGGAATTGAAATGGAAAGTTAATGAATAGATGAATGAAAACTAATGATATATGTTATGAATTGTATGTGATGTGTAGACAGTGTTTTTAGTTTTAGAAAAGAAAACATCTGTGTTGAGAAGTAATAAGATGCGCATTCTCTAAGGATCTAACTAAAGATTGATATTCTGACTTTACAATAATAGGAATCAAATAGATAAATATTATTAGCTAGTGAGAGTCGAAGGAGATTCATATGAGTAAAACTACAGCTTCAAAGAGGGTTGGTCGGGACAATCATATGGATTAACCCTGTCATATAAGGTTAATGGTAATGAGATGAGACACAAATTGGAAGTAGTATGTCAAGTACAAATCTCGGGGTCTATTCAATGCACGAGTCTTCCGAAAGTAGAATTGAGTCTTTCTATATTATATAGATCTTGAATTGGATAATAGAAGCTTTCAATTGATTGTTATGTGTTAAATGATGTATAGTTGTGATTATTTGAGATATTTTGAATTACTATCTTACCATTTTTTTTGTGTTGTGTGTTTGTTTCTATCTATGATACACGAGAGCAGGTAATGTTATAGATGTTACTGTGAAAGATGCTTTTGATTGTGTCAGTTCCAGTTTTAAAACTTTTTTATAAACTCTTATTTTGTTTATATGTATATATGTGTAAATGTAATTAGTTATGTTTTAATTCTCTATAAAGAGGAAAATCTTTTGAAGTACAGTGTGAGTGAATATTGGTATATATCTATATGATGTATACTGATTTGGATAGACTAGATATTAGAAAAAAAAAAATTGGATGTTACAACATACATCTTAATTTTATAAAATTAAGCATTAGACAACATTTTTAAATTGATTTAAAACATAATTGTACATTTAAACCACATTTATAATATTTTTAAATTTTAGTTATTTATTTATTCAATTCTTATAATATTTTTAAATTGTGTCATACATGTATATCACATAACATGACTTTAAAATGTGATTTCTTTTATACCACATATATAATTTTTTGTGTAATACACAATATACATGATAATTAAATAAATAAATGAATAAAAATCTATGTAAATTCTCTGAGTATGACAATTTTAGGTATGAATAATACTTGATTTTTTAAATTAGGTATGAAAACTGCCCTCTTTCTATCCTTATAGTCATTTCTATACCCACCCTAATTCTCACAACTGTCCTCTTTTACTTGTTCTTATTTTAAATTACTAAAATACTCTTAATTCATTAACAACTTTAAAAAGTTATGTCAATTTGGTCTTTAAAATCATTTTATTTAGAAAACCCTTTTTTTTTTATTTTGCTACACAAACTTTTCCTTATCTCTCTCAATTGTTTGACAAGTTCAATATCCCTAAATTTCACTCAAATCTTGAAGATACTTTCCCTCCAAATGACAACCTTAATTACACATTGTTTTCATGTGTGAGACTTTATTGAAATAGTATATTGTATTTCAAAAAATACAAGCCTCAATTTTATGTAATCCAACCATTTCAAGTATTTAATTACACAAAACTCTTCAGTATTTATTTTTATATTTATGAATTTTTTTTTCTTTATTGATATATGATATTGGAAAAAAATGTGTACTTTAGACATTAAGTCTTTAATGTAACTCTTATTTTTTTATAAAAATTATTTAATTAATATTTGAAACAATAAAAAAAATAAACAAAATAGAGATAGAGACATGACAAAAAGATTTCATACCAATAAAACTAGTCACACCTACACCAACATCTCTCATTGTCATTCCTAACTCCAGTTGATATGATTTATATAATAATCAAGATTGTTTACTTAATACTCTCTTCTAACAAAGGAGATATTAAAATTTAATTTAATTGATAAAAAATGTAATTAAATTTGAAATATTCTATTATGTAATTAATTAACGTTGATTAATGATATAAAAACTAGTATTAATTAAAATAACTTAAAAAATAATGGCTTACTTTAATCAAAGGATGGTTAACTAAAGAGAAAACTATTAAATTAAATTTATATTTAAATAAATGCATGATAAAATAAAAAGAAAATAACTGACTATATGTGAATAATAGAAGAAACTAAATATAAAGATAATTTCATATTTCTTTATTTGCTTAAAGTCTTTAAAATCTTAAAATACTTATAAACAAAGGAATATTTAACATAAAATAGAAGACTTGTTGTATTTTCTTTTTTTTTTTAACTATTTTAGTTATTGGTTTTGTTCTTTCATTTTCATCTCAAAGGTTGTCCTGTGTAGAAGACTTGGTCGACGTCCACAATGGCCAAGCTGAGTTGCCGACAGCATCTTTTGTTAGCTTTGACCGATGACAGATTTTGAACGTGAATTTCTATTCTAAAACAAGCAATTACTAATAAGTAATAACAAATTAAATTGGGTTATATTGATTTTTTTTTTTACTTTTTTCATTAAATTCAATCAAATCCCTCTTGTTTATTGTGAGCAGAATCAATTGAATTATAGATTTTGAATTTATTTATTTTATTCAATTTTATAATTTAAAAACATTTTTTAGATTTTCTAAAATATTTTTTCAAAAAATAAAAAAATATTATTTAATACTGGAATAATTAAACAATTTAATATATCTAAAAATACACATTTAATTAATATAATAGTTAAAAAATTGAATAATAATTATATTATTATTAATTAATATTTTTTATTATTTTAAATTAAATCTTAAACTCAACATGTAAAACCAATCAAATGACTTATTGAAAGTTACCTTTGATTGAATTTGACTTAATTATAAAAAAAAAAAAAAACTCCATTAAATATCTTTGAATTGGATTGAATTAATGAATATCTCCTAAACAACCTCTCATTTTCCTTTTCTCAACTAATAATAGTGAATAGTTTGTTCATTTTCTCTTCTAAAGTCGCAAATCTTATCTTTTAATCTTCAACATTTCATGATTCAATCTAATAAGTACTCACTTACAGCAAAATCATTCGCAATTGAAATGATTAATGTCACTAGTGTAGTTATCATTTAATATTTAAAAGATGGGTAAAGTTTCAGAGTGTGTGGTCCCCACCCTGACCATGAGCGGATTTTGATAGCATGTCATCAGTTCTAGCCACATAACCCCGTTTGCGATCTTTCATTTCCGACTCAACGACAACTCCCCTATTCATCTTTGAAACTATTAGCATCACCACTATTTTATTTTCTACCCTTTTCTCATCATAATTTTATTAATTGCATACAAAATATAAAAAATATTAATTAAAATTATTAAAATAATATTTTAGATGTCAATCATAATACCATAAATCTGAATATTTTTTAAATCGAAAATTATGATTACCAAATTCAAAATGCCACAAAAAATATGAATTTATAATATATATATATATATGTACATATATATATATATATATATATATATATAGATATATATATATATTTAATTCGAAATGTTTATAGAAATATTATATTAGTTGTGTTCTACAGAAACTTAGAATAATGATGAAATGAGCAAGAACTATTTAATAATTTTTAATTTAATTAGACCTGTAGTAAAAGTAAATTTTGAAAGATATATAATAAAAGAATAAAATTATTTTATTTTTAGACATTTTTTATATTGACGTAGTTGAATCTATATATTCCAATGAAAGTATTATGGAATATCATGATTAATACCCCAAAAGTTTAAAAAAGATATAACTATAAATGATATAAAAAGTTAATATTGTTAATGTGTCTCAATTTTAAAACTATAAATATCTTTTATATAATGACCGCAATTAAACTTACCATCTTAATAGAAGTTAATAGAGAATATTTAATTCATAAATCATCTATAAAATATATATATATAATGCAAAAAGAGTCTGTAAACTAAAAAAAAAAAAATATTTTAAAAATTTAATTATCTCTATAATTAGAACTATAAAAATAAAATAACATGAAACGATTATTAATACTACTAAAAAATAATATTTCATAGTACAAACAATTTATTTAATATTATATATATATATATATATATATATATATATATAATTTTAAAAAATGAAAAATTCAAAAGGGTAGAGAGAGTCATTGTCTACATCTATCGAAAAAGATTAACAATTTAAAATATTAGAAACCTTACATTGAATAGAGATAAGACTAATTTACAGTATATAAGTGAGGGTAATCCTCATGTATAAGTCAGTTTTATAAGGATCGTGAAACTTAAACTCACTTCATAATATGATATCAGAATTTATCTTAACGAAATTTTTTAAGTCTATTGTGTCATGAGCAATGTACATATGACTCAGAGTGAGGGGATATATTTCACAATCTACATCGACTAGAGATAAGACTAATTTACAATATATAAGTGGAAGTATCCTCACCTTATAACACGATTGGTGAGGATTAGTGACTTAAACCCACTTTTTATTAGAAAAGGTGAAAATATTTATATGTATTATTATTATATTGAATGGATGATTGATGAAATTAAATTGTTTTGAATCTTCATAATTTTTTTTTAATATTATCCCCTTTAACTCTTAGTTTTTAAACTTTTAAATTTATTTCATATATTTCAAATTTATAACAAACCCTAAAATATTTAGATAAAAGTACAATTTGAGGGTTTAGATAAGAGAAACTGACGAAGTCAAAATTACTTAAGTTAAGAAAAAGGAAAGATATTTAATTAGCTAAAAAACTGAGATGCTAAAATGATACATAATTCAAACTAAAATAAGTATCTTTGTAAACTCTTAAGCTAAGGTAGAGTTTTAACACTAAATATGAACATTGCTTCGGATATATAATTTGAAGATGTGATTGATCACTTATTTTTCTAAAAGCTACCGATCTCTCAAACCACATTCTCATCAATTTATCTTTATTGTTTTTTTGTTATTATGAATGAATAGGAGTAATACTTTAAAAATATTACTATACCTTAAAAAACCAAGTAATATAACATTAATGAAATGGTACAATATTTCCATGTTTATTCCTTTTGTATTTATCTTTGCACTGTTTAAATTGTGAGGTGCATTTATAGCTTTTGTATTTACGAAAAAAAAAATCGCAACAAACTACAAAGGCTTACAAATTTATTGCTCTTTTGGGTGCATATGAATATCTCTCGTACTATTTACAAGCCAGAAATATCCTACATATATTGAGTAAACTATTCAATATACAACGCACCGCGAATTACTATTGAAATCGATTTAACCCCAGCAATTCCTAATCCACAACGCTGTATGGATTATCATGACCCTTGTTCATGTAACAAAGAAAACGTGCTGGTCTGCGAAGAACAAAGAAAGGAAAAACCTTAGCAATTGTGATAAAGCTTCTTCGAGTACCGTGGACACTGATGTTGCTATTCTTCTCTTCGTCATCCATCTCAGCCAGCACTTTGTAAAACAAATCGACGTTGCAAGGAAGCCAAATGGGGCCATCACAGTCAAACCCATATTCCTGTTCTGCCTCTTCTAGCAGCTTCTGAAAGAGTGGATGGTTAACGTACTTGGTCTTCACAACGAACCTTTCTCTTTCTGCTCCAACATGTACTGGAAAACAACCATGAGGAGCTATTTCACCCTTCTCATCATCATCAACATCATCATTCTCTGAGAATGATTTTAGTTTCAAGTGTGGCCTTGAAATTCTGCAACGATCCCACGCCTTGAAAATCATGTTTTGCTTCCACTTTCCCATTAATCCTGAACCCTATTTGGTATAGAACATATGAAGAACTTGAGGACGATAAAACCCTTCTTGTGTATATTTAATCAACTAGAAAAACTTAACCCTAACCCTATTTGTAAACTTATATTCATTCTATTAGAAAACAAACACATGCATGTATATCTATTATGAGCTTGTCAATCAAGAAAAGGGCATGCATGTCATGTGTTTATGAAGAGAATGTATTGAATGTATATATATGGTGTTGAGTCTTCTTTGAGATTGGTCTTCTATGGGTAGAGAATTGAAAAAGATGGCAGGAACCACTGGGGTGTGTGTACAAACTCGGTCGTCGTTGTTTGGCACTTCGTAAACGCCGTAAATTTTGAAAAGGGATTATATACGCCAAAGTCAATCTAATTATTCTGCAAACAGCTGCACAAGCTGCCAATATATATATTATTGGAAAAATTGAAAATGGAAGAAAAGTTTGGAGCCTTTGTTTTCATGAACTGGACTTTTTCGGTGGAGCCCTTATAAGTTGATTTTAAAGTGCAGATGATGGTAATCCGAATTCTATACAGTAACAAGAAAAGAAAAATCGTAAAAACAAGGGAACATTTGGTAGAGATGAGGTTTCTTCAACCCATTTTTATTCGAGAATATCATAGTATCGACATTAGTCTTCGTAAAAGAGATAGAATTGTTTTTCGTGAAAAAAGAGAGCATATAGATACCGTTATTTATAAGTCTGAAATCGCTACTCAAGCAGAAATAAGAAACTTGGATGGAGAAAACAGAGATTTAGTGATAAAAGATTAAGAGGATGTACTTAAATTGAGAAAATATGAAATTACAAGAAATAAAGTAATATTGATAAAAAATTTATACTTTTGTTTCATATAGGTTAGAGTATTGCTATCATATACTAAGTGCACGCACTTAGTTAAATACTTCAATATATATATATATATATATATATATATATATATATATATATATATATATATATATATATATATATATATATATATATATAATTTTTTTTT
>Ga0099824_1006018_pt1 | contig 16836 bp, 7 predicted proteins | sample SiratrowhiteBW_FD_76837 | JGI IMG/M metagenome (GOLD analysis project Ga0099824, IMG submission 76837) | Root nodule microbial communities of legume samples collected from California, USA - Siratro white BW | ecosystem: Host-associated > Plants > Roots > Nodule | place: USA: California... | reverse complement strand
ACGTCTATATAAAAAAAATACATGCTTTTATATATAAATAAAAAAAAAAAAATTATTATATTTTAAAGATAAAAAATATATATATATATATATATATATATATATATATATATATATGGATATCGATAGATGATTTAGTAAATATGAGATAACTTTTTAATTATATGATGAATAGAATATCATATATAAAATATGATTGAACAACCTTCTTTGTAGATTTATTATAATAAAAAAATAATATTTTTTTAGATTAAAATAAACACATAAGTAAAAATTCAACTTAAAATACTTATTCAAAAGTCAAGTAAAGCACGTAACTTGTTTCTTATATGTAGTTTGAGTTTTTTCCGACAACGTGTTTGAAATTTTGTAGTCACAACTTTAATAGGAATTCGTTATAATAATTTCTTCAACAATTTTTTTAGTTATTAAAGTATTGTTTATTTTTTCATACTGTTGCATATTTTTAAGAAATATATACTAAAATTTTCTTTGGAAATTAATTTCAAAAAAATATAAAAGAATTTTATTTTTACATTACTTATTTTTACTTAATTTTATTTCAAAAAAATCTTTAAGAATTTAGTTTTATTACTTGAGAATTTGTATTTTTACTTTTAAAAAAACAAAATACCTTTCTTGAGATGAAGAAACTAAATGTGTTATGTAGATATTTATAATATATATATTTATAGTGATAGATTTCTTTAAGATTTTATTTTCAAAGTAAAATAATTAATTAAGAAATTATCACCGAATATATGAAACAAATCAACTATTTCCTAGTAAATAAAATTTTCAATATTTAAATGTATATATCGAGATCAATTACACAAATAAAATTTATGAATATTCTTCATTAACTAAAGCAAAACTACTTTACAAAGTTATGCAACAAACACACAAAGAGTAAAATATTGAAATTTGTACGTTACAAAGTTATACAACAAAACACAAAGAGTAAAATATCGAAATTGATATACAGTTGTATACAAAATAATCATAACTCCAAATATAATATCATAGATTCAGTAAATTTAATTTAATTCATTTTAGAACACTTTATATGAACATGATTAAAAATGTATATAAAACAACCAATTAAACAAAACTCTCATTAAACCTATTCTGTCAATAACTGTCGCACAACACAATTAATTAAATTATACAAGTTAACATTTTTAGTTATATGTATTTATCATCTAACCTAAAGTATATCAGTCAAAGATAATGTCAAACAAAAATTAAAACAAGACAAGTAAATATTTTTCATGTTTTATATCATATTAAAATCAAATCACATATCATCTCAAATCTAAAAATTTACCAAACCCTCTTTATATTTCTAAATTTAATCCAGGTGAACACATTTAAATTCATGATCACATAGTCAGTAACAATAATGATTTTCATAGTATTTTTTTTAATCAGAATGAATCCAATATAAGACACAAACTTCATTTATTTCGTTATCAATAACATTTAGTAATTATTTCATAATTAGAATTAAATTCGAATAAACACTTATATTTATCTGACCTTTGCTGTTTTATAAACAATAAGAAAATGAGGTAGAAAACACATAAAATTTTAAAAACATAGTGAACAAACAGATCAAAAATTAAACGTTGAATCAGGTGAAGGGATGTTACTACTCAACTACATTGATAAAAACTTCAAAACACAAACACGTAAAAATATAAAAAAAAATTAAGAGTATACAAAATTTAAAATAAAAAAATCCTCTAAATTTAATAAAAAATATATTTTATGTTTATCTCCTATCTAATAGGACGTATTTTTTTAATTTAGACAACAAAATATATCTTACAATATACCTTGCATTGTTTATTTATTTATATATATATATATATATATATATATATATATTTATTTATTTTATTTTTTCTAAATTCCTAAATTCTTTATTCGTGTAGTTGGGTAATACTTGAAAAACGGGACCCATTTAAAATTGAATAAGAGTTGGTATAACATTTTGGTGGTTGTTGAGTTTAATTGCTAGATTTCTTTTTCACGATGAATATAAATAAGTAAACATCTTATCTTATGAAAACAGGTAATAAACAAGGGAGATAATAATATTATATGACACTAAAAGAATCAATTAGAAAATTTTAGGAAAATAATTTATTCCATTTTATTTTGTACATTATGAATATTCATCCTTTTCACATGAAGTTTTGGATGCTTCACTCACTTGTTACATATAATATATATTTCTTTAATTCCATAGTCTTAAAATATTTTCTACATATAAATTGTAGGAAATGTAATTATGTTGAAAATGATTAGAACACACCTTTTAATTTTTAAGATTAAATTGTGACTACAGTGGAATCAACTGATTATGACTTAGGTTCCCTTTTTCCAGTGTTGCAGAGTGAAACAGAAAGAGTGAACTGATTAAACGACGTCGTATGGTTGCGTTCAGAGTTGAGCAATGCCATTTCGAGCTCACACTGCAACTGCAAGCTTGCGGTGGTGTTTTCATTCTCTTCACCTTAGCTTCTGTTCTTTGGCTCTGTCAAAACCTCATCAGGTTCACTTCAAATTCCTCTCTCTTTCTCAATTAAATTAATAAATCATATTTGTGTTTTTCTCAATCCTTTTCTCCGCACTCAAACCCTAGTTTTCTGCCAATTGCCACGAATTTTTGCCATGGTTGGAGCGGAAAGCTGCTTCTGCAGTTTCCTCCTCGCTTTTCATCGGGAAATCTTCGTATGGAAGGTTTGTCTTCCTCTTTAGATTCTAGAATATTCTTGTGCGAAATTCAAATGGTATTATAATTTATTATAATATTTGTTGACTCTCTTGTCTTCTCCCTTGATAGGTCTCTGTTTGCTTCCAAGACAATACGAACTGGAGATTGTATTTTAAAGGTTCCTTACAGAGTGGTATGCTTCGCATTCTAAGTTGTTCTCGAGTGTTATGTTATGGCACTGCTCACACATGTCGCAATAACTGCTTTGCTCTTGACGGTATTCATAATTGGTTTTGCAGCAAATAACTACTGATAATCTCCCTCATGAAATCAAATCTTTGATTGGTGAGGAAGTTGGAAATATTGCGAAACTTGCTATTGTTATTCTCACTGAGAAGAAATTGGGTCAGGTAACCTCATTTGTTTGCTCTGATAATGATTTTCATCTGAATTTTAGGAGCTTTTGAGCTCAAATTTTATAAAACCAGGTATAATTTTGTGTAGCTATGTTTAGTTTAGAATTCTTTTAGTTTAACAAGAAATACATCAAGATAAAGGGTAAAAGAAAACTACAGAGACAGGGCTGTATAAGAAATTCCCCTGAACAAAAGTATGGAACTGAAAAATAATGTATTCTTGACGTATATTATTTGAGACTTGTGTCACATTTAGCTTAGAGCAAACTGAATCTATAACATCTTTGTCTGAATGATAGGACTCTGAATGGTATCCTTATATCAGCTGTCTTCCACAGCTAAGGGAGCTGCACAATACGGCAAGTTTTTGTCCTTTTTTCTTACTTGTATAATGTTTAGTAGTGCTTTTTCCTGGCAAAAATGTTCTTCTAATGTATGGTATTTCTATAGAATCTATTTCTCTTTTCTGTAATAATGGCCACTTTGCTCATGTACAAATTTTAGGCTTTGAAATAGGTCGTACTATTAGTTTGTTTCCTTAATTATTCTTTTGAAATAATTAATGGCCATTTTTAATACAGTTTTTGGACCTGGAAGATAATTAGGAAGACCTTTACTGTGGGTTGAATTTTGAACATTTTTGTTTCCATCCAGGTATTTTGGAATGAAAGTGAGTTGGAAATGATTCGTCCAAGTTCAGTTTATCAGGAAACTATTGACCATAAGTCTCAAATTGAAAAGGACTTTTTGACAATCAAGCGTGTAAGTACTTTTCATCATTATCTGCTTTTAAATGTTCAAGTTGTTTCTCAATCTATTATTGTTGAAATTTTTTGCTATTCTATATGCAACACTAGGTTTCTGCCATGTGTAGGGATTAAAACATATTTTTACCTTGGCTAGTATGTACTTTCACTTTTAATTTTAATTATGCAGTTGACTCCAGTTTTTTTTTTTATTATCTATCTTGGGATAAAGCAAAATTATTTTGCTTTTTAGGAAATATTATAGGACAAGAAACCTTGTTACAAAATAGAGGGGAATTAAAATCCCAAAAACTATACAGAAGAATGTTAGATTCTTCTGGTGTATGTGAAGTCATGAGATGATGAAGTGAGTACCTTTATCAATAGTCACTTAGAAGGTTTTATCTATTAGAATGAAGAAATTTATTGTTTTCTTTTACAATGCAATAGGTGTTTGGGTCAAAGTATTATCCTCATATGAGTGGCTAAAAAAACTAAGTGGCTGTTTTGGAGACTGATTATATTAAATTTATCCTCCTAATTCAGGTTTTTGAATCTGTCCATCTAAGTCTTGAAGATTTTACTTTGAAGGACTTCATGCATGCATACACACTAGGTAAAGCAAACACTTGAAAAGGTTGTGCTTCCATTGTATGTTCAATTTATAGGGTACAATGTTTTTAATTGATCTTTCATGTGTGAAAAGACCAAGGAACTGCATGTAAGTTTGACTGTGGTCAATTTGAGGGTTGTTATAGCCTTGTCTGTAATAAGTTTGATGTTTACGAATTTTAATAATCATATACGTGCATGAAATTAGTTTTGAAGGTGGCTGTATGGTTTATTTTTTGTATCATTGTATTTTTTAAGATGTAACTTGTTTTGTAAAACACTCTGCTTGGGAGCCCGATGATGTAGCCCTTGACTTAATGATTAATCTTATGCTTATTGTTTATTATTATATCTTCTTACTCTTTCTTGACATCTCTCATAGTGTGTTTTGATTGTCTCATTCCAGATTTATCCGATTGTTCAATAAGTAAAATGAGAAAATGACCCAATATTATCCTAATTTCTGGTTTAATTTATCTTTCATCAAACATTTGATTATGTTATCTGATCCGAATAATTTTGAGAATTATTTTTCCATAATCTACTTAAGTTCTCGATTACTATCTACAGTGTTGCCAAGCTGTTCATAAGGGTTAATGTAACAAGTGTATATTCTGTCAACATTTTTGTATTCTTTGGACACTATTAATTCCACGTCTTTCTTCTCACCTGTTCTCCTAATCCTCAAAGCCTAACCTTTCTGTTGGAACGGAGAGAAAATGAGGAGGGAAAGAAAAAAAGTTGAATTGAAGGTAAAAGGGGAGGGAATCAATTTTTAAATTTTGTTTCTTAAAGTAAACTTTTCTCTTCTTCTCTCCATTTCTATTTAGCAAAGCAAAAGAAGATGCATTATTGGCCATATTTTCTCTATCTTTTTCTTTCCTCGCTCTTTTTCCTTAACCGCACAGGTTAAGTTCAATTGCAACTCAAAATTTAGATGTCTTGTGTTGTATTGATTAATGAATATGACGAGTGCTGATGATATTAGGTCAGCTTGATAGACAAACAACGCGACATATTTCTTGATATGCATTTCAGTGGTTCTGAATCTCATAGTTATCTACTTTTGTTCTTTATAGTTGCTGGTGGTACATTGTGTGGCTATTGGGAAATTTGTTTAGCTTTGGACTTTTTCAATGCAAGCATAGGATAGGAGGGGATTATTAAGTTTGTTTTTTTTGTGAATAAGTGTTTTTTGCAAAAAGGGTAGGATCGTCAGTGAGGGTAATATTTTGTCCATGTGGCTTCTGTTTGGGGCTTTTCTTTTGTGTTTCCTTATAGACTTCCTGTAATAGATGCACACTCTGGATTTTGAGTCTTTGTAGCTGATAGTCTTTGGATCTTTTATGATCTGCCTGATCTTTACTCAGACTAAATTTTGAGAGGTGTTGATAAATCTCGTTTATTATTACGTTGTTTTCAATATGAAACCCATTCTTAGTTCTATTTGATCACTTTAATGTTGAATTACCAGTTGGTTCTCGAGCATGGGGAAGCACAAAGGGTTTAGTTCTGGTATTGCTACTGTATGAAGACTTCTCTTATATTTTATGCTTGGTCCATAGTTAGTTTTTTAATATTTTTATAGATTCCATTTGCAGATTTCTTAAACCATGATGGAGTTTCAGAAGCAATTGTAATGAGTGATGACGACAAACAATACTCAGAAGTTTGATCTCTCTCTCTCTCTTGCACACATGCATTCCTGCCTTGTATCTAATCTATCATTGGTTATTGGAGCCTGATTAAAATGGTTATTAAACAGCTCAACTCCCCTCCTCTAAAAAACATGAAAGTCAATTTTCTTTTTCATGTCCTGGGCATTATTTCTTTTGTTTTCGTGTTGTATCTCTCACATGTTATGCTCAATTATTCTGGCTTATGCATTTCCAGATCATACAGTAAAAGTTTATCCTAAAGGAGGAAAAAGATCGAAGGGATACACAAATGATATGATGAGAACAGGGGCATGATAATGGACTTACTTATGATAACAGGCACAAAACTAAGAGGGGATGGGGTTCAAAAGGAGTGAATTGGCAATGTAGTATATCATCGGGTTGTTAGGAGGGGAGGGATTGTTTAGATGAAGTGTGTGAATCATGAATCGTCTCTCAATTTATTTTTCTATTGATTTGCACTCTTTTCAATAAGACTCTTTAGCATAATTTAAATGAGAAAAACTACACCTAAGACATACACGCACTCACACTTATGCACTTGAATTTTAATTTAATTTTGCAATTATGCGCAGATTATTGCTGATCGTGACTATGCCCCTGGTGAACAGGTCATTTACTATGGTGCTAGCAAATTTATATTATAAAGTTGGAGCATAATTTTCTGTATTTTGTGAGCTGGAATTTATTACAAAAAATTTAGGTTTCATCATTTCCCTTCTTTTACTCAATGGAATTAATTAGTGACATCATTCCTGAAACAACACACATTACTTAGTTTTCTCTATAACATTTGAGAAAAGAGAGAGAAAATATTTTGAAAAATGATTTTATTATCTTAGTAACAGCGTTACAGCGCCATACCATACATACACATGTGCACATGTAGTAGATAGATATATAAAGACAGATTTACAAAATGAGTATACGAGCTACTATGCATTAACATTCCCCTCTCAAATTGGAGCTTATGAATTATATGCCCCAAGTTTGTTAAAATTAAACTCAATTTGTGCCCCCTAAGATACTTGTGAAAATGTCAGATTGTGTAACTAGTAACCATACAACTAGGAAGAAATTTTTCTCTAATAAAGTAACCATCCACTTTAATATATTTGGTTTTCTCATAAAAAAGATGGATTGAAGTAATATGGATGGTGACCTTATTATCACAAATAACTTCATTTGTGAGACTTCAGTAAATTTTAGTTAATGAATTGATTGCTTGAATTTAATGAGGCATATTGGTTCTCAATTGTAAAATTTTTCACATGGGTCTAGAGGTTTTCTTATTGGTTTTAGGTCCTGATAAGATATGGAAAGTTTTCAAATGCTACACTAGCGCTGGACTTTGGTTTTACAATTCCATACAACATTTACGATCAGGTATATCCTTGCAATTGAATTTCTAGTCATAGAATGTCAGCTGATATGTTTTTTTGGTCCTCTGGCTTTGTTGCTTATTTTTTTTATGATTGCATCAGCTATCCTTGATTGGTAACAGTAACTATTCCCAGGTTAAGATCCAGTTTGATGTACCTAAGCACGATCCTTTGCATGACATGAAGTTGGAACTCTTGCATCAAAACATTGTACCTCATCCTAAAGATATGAAGGACTTGACATATCCGGTGAATACCTTCAGTATCAAGTTTGTACTGATTCCTAATTTGTTATTCGTCTTGCAGAATCATTTAGATAATATAATCCAATTTTTATGTGGTGATTCTTGGTATTGGTTCTTTTGACCGACATAATATAATGATTTTGCTTTATGAATGCAAATTGCCCTTGTTACTCATGAATGCAGTGCGTACTTTAAGCAAAGTAATGGATATCCCCGCCTATTTATCTGCAATGGTTAATTTCCAATATTAGTTTGACCCATTTTTCGTATGTTTCACTTCATGAGCCACGACACTGACACCTGTACCCATTTTGAGTTTTTATGTGCCTCGCTGCATGAAATGTGCATGCAAACAGTTGAACCCTTTTCCATATTTTTATTTTTTTTATTTTGGATAACGTTGGACTTCCTGGTATGGTTTTACTCTAAAATTTTGCTTATACTATACTGGCTAGTATTTGACTATCTGATGGAGGCTGTGATCACAGGGAGGTGAAGTCGGATAGAGGAAAAGGGAAGGGTCTTCCACAGTCACTTCGTGCGCTTGCTCGTGTTCTTTCTTGTACCACATCTCAGGGTGCGCATAAAATCTTGTTTATTTAGTTCTACTGATGCAATAATGTGTACAATTCTTCCCGCCCAAAAAATGTCACACGTTAAATAAGCTATGCATAAACAGTATTCACTTTTGAATTTTTTTTCAAAGAACACATCTCAGTGTGCACATAATTCTCATTTATTTAGTTCTATTAATGCAATAATGATTACAATTCTTCTCACAAAGAACTGTTACCCTCATTTTGGAATTTTTACTCATGAAAAAAAATCAGAACTTGACGATTTGGTCGAGGAAGCTGCTCAAAATGATGGCAGGCTGGCTAGGCGCCCTTTAAAGGATATCAGCAAAGAGATACAAGCACACATGATGTTGTTGTCGGTATTCATCCAATTAATTGAGGAGCGCAATGCCACTATTATGGTAAAAATTTAGGACTTCATCTAAATATATATCTGTATGATTGGTTTTAATATCCAAACATGTGGTTACCGAATCAGTAGCAAGTTGAGAGAAACGTGCATTTCACATTTGGCATGTTGAGATTGTTTAAAACTAATCAAACATAAAAGAGTATTAAAAGGCTTGCTTCATTTGTCATTTTTTTGAATTCATTCAAAGACCTTACTGCTGTTCTTAGCGTTGATATAGAATGTTTTTTCACAGTCACTGGTTTCTTGCTGTTGCCCTTCCTTGTGTGAAAGACTTTCTGTTAGAAGACTAATGGCTCAAGATCTCTTGTACGGCGAGCTTCGCATTCTCAAATCTGCTTCTGCCTGGCTGGAGAACTACTGTTTCTCTTTGACTTGTTGATGGTCATTAGTCACTAGCTGCAATTTTATTTCTCTCAATGAATCTATTTGCTTTTTATTCTTCAAATAGCACTGTTTTCCTTACTTTTTATTTGTCTAAGTTATAGCAGTTAATGTAGCATTTGTGATTATTAATTAGTTTAAAATTAAAATAAAAAATAATATAAAAATGGTTGAATTAAAGTTTTGAAAAAATAATACACACATAATAAAATAAAACATTTTATAAATATTTTCAAATAATTAATTATAATGAGAAAAGAAATAAATTATAATAATAATGTAACTGTATTTTTATATTAAAATTGAAATTGGAAGAAACAATTATAAGAAATTATAAAATTGGTATTTGAATTAAAATTTGTATTTTTAGTTTGTTAAAAAATATTTTAATAATAGCAAAAATGAAATAAAATTATTGGGATAGTTTTTATAAATAAATATTAATTAATTGGTTTATTATTATTATTATTAAAATAGAGATAATAATTTTCTTAACTAGTTTAATATTAAAAAATACAGTTTTTGTGGTGTATTTTTTTCAAAGTTTTCATATATATATATATATATATATATATATATATATATATATAATATTTAATTATTGTATCATAGAATGTCCAGTGCCTAGATTATTATTCGTCTCTTACCAACTTTGATTAATAATGGTTAGTTTTAAACTAAAATTTAATGCCTGGTGAATATTAATATTTTATTTTATTAATATGTACTTGTTACATGTTTAAATGGATTCAATCTTATTTATTTGGATTAACTACTACAAATTTAATTTAAATATTTTTAATATAAAAATAAGAATTATAAAATTATCAAATATAATATATTATTATTATTATCAATTATTTTATATGAGATTTGTTTTTATTTTTGTGTAGTCTATTTTTAATGCAAATTTTATTGAGTAATTAAAGTGATCTGTTTTGTTTAAAAAATATAAATTAAAAGTTAATTTATTAAATTATGGTTGCCATTTTCTTTTGCTAATGAGGGTAATTAATGAATTCTTGAATGAAATGAATAGTTAAAGATTAATGAATTAGATTAGGAATTGATAGGTGATCAAATTCATATAGTAATGTGGAATATATTCCCAAATGGAGAAGGAATCTTTGCTAAATTTTCTGCTTTTATTATTCTTTAACTAGTAAAAGACAAATAATTTAAATGTTCATTATTTAATTAGAAATTTTATTATTTTTGACTATGACAATATTGGTAATGATATCTTCTTTTGGTGGAAAAGATATCCTTTTCTCATTGCAAAATAATAAATGTTTACAAAAGGTAACCAAAAAAGTAATGAGAAAAGAGTTTTAAGTGTTCTGTTCTCACAATCTACTGCTATAAATTGTCATTATTTCTTTTATTTATTTATTTTAAAGTTGAAACAGGTCTAAAAGTTTGAAGCTATATATATGATAGAATATTATGGGGGTAACAATGAGGGGAAAAAAATGTCATATTCAATGTATGTACAAGTCTTGGTGGTTTTTTCTGTGTTGTGCTTCAATCCTTTTATTCATTGTGTTGTGTCCATCCCTTCTGAACCTGACTCATCAAATATTCATCCTGACATTAACATACTCTTCATTTCCATGGTGAATGACATGCCCAGAGGATCAGATAGATTATTTTTTGCTGGTAACTTTGAAGATAATTTATTGGAGTTGGAACCAGGGGTGCCTTACCAGAAGATTACCAATTTTGATTCCAAACGAGCTAAACTGATAAAAGGTACTCAGAGTCAGTATTGTGTTGACATAGATGTGTATAATCCTGCAGCAGAAGGTGACCAAAATAAGATCTTTTGGTCAATGAGAAAAGATGCTATCTATCACAGTTGGGATAATAAGAATTGGCAGAAAAGGTATGGTTGGGGAAGTTGTGTTTTCTAGTTAACACCACATCTCACTCTCAATCTTATCTTTCAATAAATAATGGAATAATTGATCCATACACGTTTCTTTCTCTTATTATATTATGATACAAATATTATGCTCTTTTGCATAAGGGAATTGTTGGTCTATTTCCTTTTTAATTTTCTTTTCTATATTAAAATACACATAAAGTTTGGTCAAGATTTCATGTGGACTTTGGTGGCTTTTCTTATAATCAATGAACAGAATATAATACTCATAAAAGAAATGTTATTTGATCTATCATTGTCAGTTAAATGTTTTTCTCTCCCTTTTGTTCTATCCATAAATCATGTAATATTATTTCACACTCCTGCTATTAATAAGAATTATCAATAGATGAAATAATTGGCTTTTGTTTCATTACAAACTTTATTACATAAATGATCATTATATTAAATAAAAACTTTTGTTAAAGCATTCTTGATATATTTACATTATTAGCATAAAACTACCCCTACTTTAGTTTATGGAAGATAATATTTGATCCGAGAAATAAGACTCATTCCGCCTACAATCTTTATTAATTTGGGTAACCACTTACAATGGACATTAAGAACTAAATTTTAATAATTGAAATATGAAATATGTAATTAAACTTTTAAAACGTATACAATTATAAATTTACAAAATGATAGAGATCATAATTATTTTTAAGCATAGAAGTGACAGAAAAGAAAGGAAAAATAATTCTTCCCTTCAGAAGACTTTAATTTAAAACTCAAGTGAGTAGTTGCACAAAAACAATTTGAAAATATAAATGCATATCTAATAAACACAACTTTTCATCAAAAATAAAAAAATAAATTAAATACAATTACCACTTTCATGCTAAACATGTTTTTTTTATAAAAAAAAAACTTATTTGCCTTCATTATATTTTAAATAAAATTATATTCATATTATTTTTAATTTTAAATATACATTTTTTATTTTTAATAAATAATATGCATATTTAATGTATTTTCATAAAATGATACTCATTTCCCTTAATGTACTTAAATATACTCTTCTTATTAAATACAAGAAAAATTATGCACATGAAAAATTAAATTCTTAAAATATAAAAATAAATAAGGTTTATAAAAATAATTAAGGTATGCGTCACTTATTTTAAAAAATGTTTATTCTACTTATTTTTTCTCTCTTTAAGAAAAAAAATTAAAATATCCCTTATGTTCTATTATCATTGTATATGTTCAATTTTTCTGTAATTGACAGTGATTTGTAAAAGGCACAACTACAAGGAATTATGCAAATTAGTATGGAGAAACTCTAACTCCTCCCATAGAATTTTCAAATTCGTGTAAAATTGTTATACTTCATTCTCCTTGTTTGATAGAATAGATTTCCGGTAACAAATCAGAAATACACGAGAATAATTCTTTTTGAAAAATCTTTCTCTCAGGTTCTTTGTAAGATAAAAAGAATAATTCAGAAACATAGCTCCAAAAGCGAACGAAGAAAAGACAAGAATAAGTTGAAAAGAATAAAACTATTAAAAAAGAAATACACTTACCACAATATACATTATTATAATAATAATAATATTATTATTATTAATATTAATAATAATAATATTAAAGCTCATGAGAGTCAAAAGTTATACATAAAAGTAGAGATATTTTTGTAAATATATAATGCCAAAACTGATTTTTCTTATTAAAACTCATGGTAGTCAACAGTTTAAGTAGACTTATTTTCTTAAATATGTAATACCAAAACTGATTTTTCTTATTAAAACTCATGATAGTCAACAGTTTAAGTAGACTTATTTTCTTAAATATGTAATACCAAAACTGATTTTTCTTATTAAAACTCATGTTACTCAAAAGTCATAAGCAGACTTATTTTCTTAAATATATATACCAAAACTGAATTGTCTTATTAAAATTCATGAGAGTCAAAAGTTGTTTATTTAAACAGTGTCACTTCCTATATATAAAAAAGACAGTGAGGAAAAATAAATCCAAATGAACAATACATATTATGATATTACTATTAGGAATATTATTACCATCAATAATATTTTTAATGTTATTAGTATTATTAATTATATTTTTAATGTTATTAGTGTTGTTATTAATAATAATATTAATACTTTCTTATGATAATAATAATTATTACTATTAATATCATAATAATTAATATTAGTAGTATTATTAATGAGATTTTCCACTTTTATTATTTTTTACTTAGTTCTTTTATGTTTTAAGTTGAAACAGGTATAAAAGTCAAAGTTTGAAGTTATATATATATATATATATATATATATATATGATAGCATGTTATGGGGGTGAGAATGAGAGACAAAAAAAAATGTGGTATTCAATGTATGTAAAGTGTTGGTGGTTCTTGCTGTGTTGTGCTTCAATTTCAATCCTTTTATTCATTGTGTTGTGTCTATCCCTTCTGAATTTGACTCATCAAATATTCATCCTAACATTAACATACTCTTCTTTTCCATGGTGAATGACATGCCAAAAGGATCAGATGAATTATTTTTTGTTGGTAACTTTCAAAAGAATAAATCAGAGTTGAAACCAGGAGTGCCTTATGAGAAGTTTGCAAATTTTGATACCAAAAGAGCTTTACTGATGAAAGGTACTAAGGGTGAGGCTTGTGTTAAGATAGATGTGTATAATCCTGATGCAGAAGGTAATCATCAGAAGATTTATTGGTCAATGAGAAAAGATGGTATCTATCACAGTTGGGATAATAAGAATTGGGAGAAAAAGTATGGTTGGGGAGACTGTGTTTTCTAGTTATCTTTCTCTTATTATATTATAATACAAATATTATGCTCTTTTGCATAATTAAGGGAATTGTTTGTTGGTTTATTTTTTTTTTCATTTCTTTATATTGAAATACATGAGAAGTTTGGTAAAGATTTCACGAGAAATATGGTGGGTTTTTTTATAGTCAACGAATAATCTTAACATTCATAGAAGAAATGATTAAGAAATGGACAACTTCTGAGAATGAATAGTTATTCTGGTATGGTTTATTTCATAACCAATATTTAGATTTAATAACTGTGTAATATACATTGCACTATAGTAAATTCTCAATTTAATTATTTATTTAACTAAAGTAGATTCTCAATTTAATCCCTGTAAATAGAAAAAATTGTATTTTTTTTAACAACTGGGAAATATTATTGATTTAATTTGATAAATGCAAATATAGTAACATTAATTTAGTTCTTATATACGCATGGCAATCTTGATTCAATTTCGACGTGTAAAAGATCAAATTAAAAATACATTTTATCTTAAATTATTGGTACATAAAAAAATAATAATACGAATAAAAATCAAATCGATAATGTGCTATGCCTAATAAAGCTTTTACATATAGTTTTTTAATATTATTAGAAATATTATTGACACGAGTATTATTATTATCGAAGACTATTTGAAGCATAATTATCTTTTTTACATATAAAGATAAAATAAAGATAACTCTAACATGTGTAATATGTTGGAGTTTTTTTTAATTGGTTAACAAAATATTATAATATTGTAAAAGTTCAACAAGATGAGTTGGGACATGTTAGGTTTAATTATAAATTATCTATAGCTAAATCTTAGTCTTGAATACATCTAATGATTTACGAGTTAATTGAAATTAAAAATTTAAAGATGACTATTGAATTAAGTGCGTCTCTACACCTTTATCGTGACTATATTTGAAAAAGTTTATTGTGAAAATAAAAAATTTTATTTAAAATAATTTTTATTCATTCTTAACTATAAGATCCCATTCAAATATAAAAAAAAAAATATTATTCATTCATTCAAATTTATTTGTTTTATTTAAGAAGTATAAATTAATTAAATATTTTTAAATTTATCCTAGTTTTATATATTCAAATATATTCATATTGGTATTCATTATTCACATTATATTGTCTTAATCCCTTATTCACACAAATTATATATCATTTTTTCAAAATTATTTTTTAACTTCCTTTTTTAATAAAATTTGATAAAAATGTTTTAAAAAAAATTTATTTATCTTATTAACACCCAAGTTGAAACAATAAAAAGGATGATAAAAAAAAATAAGGAAAGTAGTTGAGAACTTTTTTTCTGAATTGAATGATATAAATTTATTTCGTAATTCAAAATAAAATAAATTTATTTCTTGAAATTATATAAGAACATCATTTCTTCTAACTATTCTCTATCAAATACTCTTCTTATAAATCATAACTTTTTTTCACATTCTTGCATACAAGTATTCTTCATGTTGTTAGTAAGATCACGAGCAACTGAGAAGTGAGTAAAGTCAATGATCAAAATCATAAGAAAACAAAGTCAATTATCAAATTACAGAAAAAATATTAATGAAATCAAATATAAAATTAAAACAGTGAAAATAAATAAATATCTTGAGAAGATACATACCAATATCAGTGGTAATGTACTTTATTAAGCGGCAATTGTTGATACAATTGTAAGCAGGATTAGAAGATACTTTATCACTACAGTGTGATTGACACTTTTTAATACAAGGTTGATAGAATGCACATTTGAACACACACTTCGCTGGCATAAATCTCCACCAATACTATCTAACTCTGCTTGTGTAAGATTCAATAGAATCATAACACTGAGTATAACTCCAATAGTTTTTATTTCAGTCTTTTCCATGACTCTGCTCTCAATTTTTTTCAAAAATCAAATTTTTACAAAAGTTCCGATGTCTCTTATAATATTTTACCAAACCTAAACACTAATTTATAGGAAAAATGTTGTCACATTTTCTTCCTCTTTGAAAATATTTATTATTGAATTATTTCAGCAAAGTTTTGATATTTAATTTATTAATTTTAAATCTGTGATATTAGTTTTAATTTCTTATTTATTGAAATTTTAATACTACATATTTAATCTTTGTTTCAGATTTTAAATTCTATAATTTGTCAGATACAGTTGATTTCCAAAATTATTTTAGTCATATTTAAATGATACATTAATAATTATATTTTATTAATCATAACTGATACATTAATCATATTTTATTCATATTTTAAATTTCATAATTTGACTGATACATTACACTTTCAAAATTATTTTAATCATATACTTTCAAAACTATTTTGTGCATAAAAAATGAGAAAATTGTTAAATGAATATGATAGCCTAATTTTGAGTCATCCTAGTACACTTTCATTGTGAGCAAGAGTTCCACTGTTTACACTTATTTATTTTGGTTAAATACATTTTCCTTTTATTTCTTTTATTTAAAATAATATATATTTATATTGTTCTTTTATGTTCCAAAATGTTAAAAAGATAAGTATAGATTCCTATAAATATATTTATGGAATGAAAGATAATAGACTTTTCTAGAGCATATAAAAATATTCTTAATATAAAATATTTTTAAAATAATTATATTAAAATAAAATTTTGGGAATTGAAATTTTTTATATTTAATTTCAATAAATATAATTTTATTGGTTGTATATAAATTCAGAAAGAAATACTACTAAGTAGGTATATTTTGAATTTCACTAACATATACAGTAACATAAGTATGGTATGTACTGTTTTCCGATAATATTTAGAATTTTTCATAATATATAATATATTTAATAAAATACAAATATAAAAATAAATTTTAAATGTATAAACGCATATCTAATAAACACAACTTTCCGTCAAAAATAAAAGAAAAAGTAAATTAAAATACCATTACCACATTCATGCTAAACATGT
>Ga0099824_1006009_pt1 | contig 16854 bp, 7 predicted proteins | sample SiratrowhiteBW_FD_76837 | JGI IMG/M metagenome (GOLD analysis project Ga0099824, IMG submission 76837) | Root nodule microbial communities of legume samples collected from California, USA - Siratro white BW | ecosystem: Host-associated > Plants > Roots > Nodule | place: USA: California... | reverse complement strand
TATAAATATATAAATAATATATATATATATATATATATATATATATATATATATATATATATATATATATATATATATATATGTAACAAAATTAGAACTTTCTTACTTGCCCAACGTTATCTTGAAATTTTTATAAATATACTGTTATAATTAGTGATTAAAATATCAACTATAATTATTGCAGTTCTAATTATATACAACTAGTTAATTAGAAAAAAATTTCAAACCTCATTTTCATTGATGTTATATATTTTACAGTTATAACATATATTTTTTTTATTTAATGTAAAGTGTATCCAATTATATTAGAGATTTTTTTTAGAATTTTCATGCCATGCACATAAACTTAGAGATATAGGAATTTTTGCGGTGATTGCTTCCCCTATACTTTAAGGGTGCCTTCCCATGTGGTTCTCTACGTGAAATAAATTAATTTCATTTATTTCTTGAATGGTCCCATATAATGAACTTTATGAATATGGCCAAGTCAACCCCTTTGAACACTGACAATTTGGTTGAATGTAACTTTCATGATATATACAGACACATGCAATCCCCCTTTAATTAATTAATTAATAGTATTTTTAAACATGACCCAGTCCCTTGGAATGAGTCTTGAATTTTTCTTAATACTCTTGTTTCAGAGAAAAAAATTGTCTATTTTTCAAAGACAAAAACCTACACCCATATTTTTTTTTCTTACACATTAAATAAGCTAGGTCTCAAAAAATTTATAAATAGTTAGGATGAGACAACTATACACAAAATTTTGGTACCACAACAAAATTCAAAGGGAGAGATAGATATCTATTCCCCTATGTCTCTCTCTACAAACAACCATTAAATTGTTTTTTAAAAAATGTTAAATACTATTTAACTATTTTTTAAAGTTCAAGATATTAATCAATCTTTTATCCATCATAGTCTTACTTCTTAAATAAAAATTAAAAATAAAAAAAATCATAAATATCTTATTAAAATAGAAACATTTAGGTCATTCCATGATAACTACAAAAGAATATTAAAAAGATACATTAAAATAGAGAGAAATATTGACCAAAACCATAAATTTATAGCGATAGATTTATTTAATAATTTCTAAATGAAGTTAATTGGACGAATATAATAACCCTAAATTGTTTTATGTCTCTATGTGATTCATATGTATGCAGGAGGTGTGGACACTCTGCAGGATATTCAAACGCACCCCATCTTTCAAAAAGTACACTCCAAATTTGAAAGACTCAACACTCACCAAATCCAACACTGTGAATTCCAACACAAGCACCTTAGATTCTGACAACTGCAAGCCATATTTGATCTGCAGAGACCCTGAGATGATGCAGCAACTAAAGCCAGTATTTGGACAGGTTGATGAAAAGAAACACTTGTTTCTTGGCCAGTTTGGCCAACTACCCCATCTTCAAGCCCCATCAACCCCTTACCCAAATTTTTGGAACCAGAATGTTGAGGAGTATGCATTTGGCAATGAGAATTGGGATGACCTCAGATCTGTGGTTCAGTTTGCCATTGATCCTTCCTCCGTGTTTGATTGTACAGAAACACATATTCCACCCTACTTTTCTTAGGTTGGAGTGAGTAATAACTTTGGTAGATATGTTTTATATATATATACTGTATGAACATATAGAGGTTATTATAGTTGTCATTATTCTCACAGTTTTTTAATTTCTTGAATATATAAACACGCATATGTGAACTTTGTTGGTTTTACTATGTTTTGTTGTAAAACCTAATTGACTTGTACCTGTGAATTATATATCCTCTTTCCATTGATTGAGCAAATAAATAAGTTATCCCTTGATTTATCAATCTGGTTTACTAGGCTATATTATCTTTGAAGAATAGGCTTGATGATGTAATGCATCAGAAGTTTTGTTGGTTTCTATGATTTTCAATTATTTGATACGACGAGTGAAAGAGGTTGATTATATATGGATAGCTCTTATATATATATATATATATATACATATATACATATATATATATATATGTATATATGTATGTATATCTATATATATGTATATATGTATGTATATATCTATATATATATATATATATATATATTGGCAAAATTATTTAATCTCTTCAATTTTGTTCATTTATAATTATATACCCTAAACTTTATCTTTTTTTCTTAATTGATTATAAATAGGTACCTTAAATTTTAAATTTGTTCTAATTGATACTTAAATTTTCCTTCCTTTCGTAAATAAACACTTAAAATGGTAATTTTATTCTAATAAACTCTTAAAATTTATTCTTTTTTATAATGTTTTAACTGTTCAAGGGAAATCATTTTTCATTTTTATTAAATGTTAATACTTTACTATAATTTTTTTTCTTCTATCTCTTAAAATTCATTTTTTATATATTACAATATAATAAAAACTATATTTTTGTTTTGTAAGGATTAAGAGAAAGATAATATGGATAAAGTGAGAAAGTACTTGTAAACCATAGGACAAAGAGGGATCATGTATAAAAGATTTAAAGTTACTCAACATCACATTTTAAAAAATGGTAAAAAAGCAAGAATTATGAAAGGTAGGAGTGACTCAAAGCCTAAACAGGTAAAACAACTGCTTTAAGTCTCAAGGCCACAAAGTCTCAAAAAAATTTAATATGGTTTAGGCCTCAACGCTTTAAAGGCCTCACAAAAATTTAATACTCACATATTATTATAAAATAAAAAATATTTAATTTTAAAATTATACTAACAAAATTTTAATTAAAAATTTAAATATTTTAACTGACTCTAAGTTTGCATTAGTACTATAAATATTAGTTAATGACTTTAAATTTATATTGGTACTATAAATATTATTTAATGACTTTAAATTTATATTGGTACTATAAATACTATTTAATGAATAATATTCTTGAAATTTTCTTATAATAAATTAATAATATTTTAAAAAATTCAACAGGAATTTTCCTCAAAAATTTCTAATTTATCTCGTCTCTATATTCCAAACATATTGATATAATCTCTTTATATGTTATATCATTGTTTGACTCTTCCACTTCTTTCCTTCTTTCTTCACTTATCTTCTTTCTTTCTCTGTCTCTTTGTTCCTTCCATAATATTGTTTCAACTTTTTCAATTTCAAATTTCTTTCATTTCTATTTCATCATTTTATACTCATTTTTATTAAATATTAATTAATAATTTATTTTTCATTATTGTTTAATTAATCTTAAAATAATTTGTGCATATTCAAGGAAGAAAATTTAGAAGTTACAAATTATATTTGAAGACATATGAAATGACAGGATTGAAAGATAATATCATAATAAGAGACTTGAGACTCTACGATCAAGTTTTCATGGTTTAATCTTTTTAACTTAGACTTACTTTATATATTTATAAGTTATATTCAATATGATATATATTATAATTTTTAATTTTATATAAAAAATATAAATATGGCAACTAGAAAATTTCAATCAGGTTATTCAAAACTTCAAAAAAAAAAGTTGAACTTTTTGTTGAATCACAAAAAGGGGCTATGGATAAATTTATAAAAATAAACAAAAAAAATGGATTAGAAAATACAGGGAGTCTTTTTTTTATGAAAAGTATTTGAAACATGATAATTTATTGGATCTTAATGACTTAGATTTATTTTCAGAATTAAATATCTTAAAGGAGATTATAGGATTGGAAAATGATAAACCAATTGATATTTTTAATTTTATAAAAAGAATAAATTATTTTCCAAGTGTATATAATTAATTATTGTCTATTGAAAAATATTTTTTAAATGAAATTAATTATTATAATTTAATAAATAATTTTGCATAAAAAAAGCTTGAAAAATAAATTTTAGATAAAAATATCATAATTTTAATTATTTTATTAATTTAAAAAAGACCTCATTTTTTTATTTGCTTTAGGCCTCCTAAAGCCTTGAGCCGCCACTAAAAGAGTATATTGGAATCCAGATATAAGTTATAAAGAAACTTATGTAATAGGTGTGATGTAAGACATGAATCATGGTGGTAGAGGAATATTAGGGAAGTATGTGGAAAGGGAGAATGTAGTTTCATTAGGGAAACTACTAGCAGAACTAAATGTAGTTTCATACCAAATAGAGGTCCTAGCAAAACAAAAATCTAAAACTATATAGCTGGAAGAAAGTGATTTGAACACTAAGTTTTTTCATAGATCTGTAAAATGGAGAAGGGTTAAGAATAACAGTCTCCCCATTTTTTATGGTGACAAAACTATAATTATAAGCAATGATGATGTAAATTCGTCTTCAAAACTGTAGATAGGTTCCTTATAGATCAGATAAAATGGTAAATAATTAAATTATTCAAACAAATTGCATATAAAATTCAAAATACCATGCTATTATTAATTTGGTTTTTATTTCTAGAATAGAGATATATAGATATATAGATATATATATATATATATATATATATATATATATATTCTATAAATAAAGAGATTATTGAGCTAGAACCTTGATTAAGAGCTTATCAAGAGTTTGGGCCTAATTGAGCTTGTTGGATCCTCTACACAAACTTTTGGGCCCATGTTTAAAATTGAAGATCACTCTAGAGATATTAAAGCATCAAGATTAGAAGATCTCTACTTGTAAAAAGTGTATAGGTAGTATAAAAATTATTTTGGACCTTGGGCCAAGTAAAATATAATTTTAGAGTCTGTATTTTGGGTCAAGTAGTGTAGGATTTTGGATCTTGAAGTCCAAAATGACAAGTGGATGTTCACATAAGAAATAAGTATCTAAAAAAGTGCCACTTAAAAAGATAGAAGGCACCACATGTACATATAAAGCTTCCACCTAGACGCCACAAGAGAAACTCTTCTCTAAACTTCTTTTACCACTTAACAAACTTCTATTCAAAAGTTTTTTGAAAACTTATAAGATAAGTCATCTTTAAAAAAAATAAAAACTTATACAACAGTTAATACAAACAAATAGAAAGAAATAATTACAAGGCCTATTTAAGATCCAAAACCAAAACTTACATAAAAGTACAATAATTTTATTCTAGATCCAAACCTACTCCGAAGTCTTTAAGAATGTCCAAAGGATCATTTCACTGGTTCAAAAGTTTCCAAAAGGCCTACTAAATTATCACAAAGATCTTCATATGTGATGTGTTTATCCTCTTTGGAAACTAAAATCCTTCCATGAAGATGATTTTTGCAATATTCCAACCCTACCTTGCACTTCTATCCTCGTTTTAACAACAACATCCTCTTTCTCGCATGTAAAAGTAATTATTGACTAAGTTGAACATCACTAGTGTTATGCACAACTTGAAGAAAGGTCCTTTTACGTAGGAATAGGTGTGAGCATTATCAAAAGAAGCATTGTTTGTTTTTTTTCTTGAGTAACTAAGGACACTTGATGAAGATGGCAAGTACCATCAAGAAATTTCCATGGTACCACCAGAATAGCAGGACAATACATGGAGAAGTTCTTATAAATCTTGAGAAGAAGCTTGCTTGCTTTTGACAACATGCAGAGTTTAATTGGATCATTATTATGAAAACATATAACATAAATTTGCAATTGTTAATTATTTTCCATATAATATTGTATAGACGTCACTTAGACGAAACGTTGTTCTATATACTAACGTACATAGTATATATAAATGTATTATATGGTAAATCAGCAGAATCTAGACTCTCTCCTTGTATTGTTCAATAATCAAAGAAACTTTGCTAGATGTTTTTCTATTAAATAATTTGAGATTATTTGACTTGTTTTTTCTGAGGGGTGGAATGCATCCCAAAATACATATTTATTTGCATCTTGGCATGTAAATTTTGGGTTACATAGAAAACCCATCTCAAATCTCCCTGTTCCACAGCATGCGGTTTTTGCTTCCTCAAACCCTGCAAATCCAAAAACAATGTAAATATGAGTCTTCAGACTTTCTAACATATTGGAATTTGCTTCAATTCAAGCTGTATATATCAGGACTAGATGCAGGTGCATTTAGGTTATCCATGTTCCTCTATCTTTGTTTAAATTAAATAAGATCTTGAAATACTAATCTGGTGCAAAATATATTACTATCTCTCTCTCTGCTTTTATATAATTCAAGAAATGAAATCAATTTCTCCATCTTAAAACAATAGTTACTAAGTCCATTTCAAAATAATAGTATTTTTAGACTCTTTTTTTTTCCTAAATAATTTGGTTTATCTTTTTTAAAAGTTTCTAATGATGCCCCTATATATAGTAATGAATAATTTATGAAGTACTACTCATATTAAAATAAGAAATGTAATTGGAAGGTTAGTTTTTCATACTAACATTTATATTAATATTTCAGTAATAGATGTGTTATAACTTTATAAGACTACTATTTTGAGAGGGATGGAGTACAAAAATTTTTATTCTATTTTTTTTTTCATTTTTACACACACAAATATATATAATTAGAAGAAAAATAAGAATATATTTAAAAAATATTATTGTATATTAATTGGAACCATCTAAACGAAAAATAGGCCCGTTGGATAATTGGAAAATTTATTTCCAAATTTAGTGTTGTTTCAGAACCTAAAATTGAAAATTGATGTTAGGTGTGGAGTGAATATATATATATATATATATATATATATATATATATATATATAAAATAATAATAAACTATATTGATATTAGTACTATTTATGCATGTATATAGTATATAGTATATATCCATTAGGGGGTTGGAGGATGTTAAATGGAAGTATATGAAATATCTACTAAATAGTGAAAAGTTAGGCATACTCTGTGTGCTGGAAATTAAATTGGAATACTCTGTGTGCTGAAAATTACATTGGAACAAGAAACTGGAGTGAAGTGATATAATTTGTGGTTGAGGTAATGACATAATTAACAGTGAGAAATACTAATTATGGGAAGAGATTGAACAAATAAAAAGACATGAAAATTGTTAAGTATGGTATATTATAGGTGATTTTAATATTATTAAGTAGTGTCAAGGAAAAGAAGGGCTGTCGAAATGGAGAAGTTTAATGCGTTTATTGAGAAGAAAAAATTGTATTATATATTATTATTGGTCGGAGGCATACATAGTATAGACCAAATGATATATTTAGGAGTAGATTAATTGGATAGAGCCTTAGTGATGGATGAATAGTTGATGCAATTGCTTAGATCTAAATAGTTTGTATTGAATAGGCAAGTGTTAGACCATTGTGTTTTAGTCGTTAAAAAAAAACATAGATTGGAGGTCAAAGTCATTTAGGACGTTCAATACGTAGCAACAGAAAGCAAACTTTAGAGAAATAGTTAGAAGGTGTTGGACATCATATCCTATAAGTGTCAGTAGTGTGGTAGTAGAAAAGGATAAGTTTAAATGGTTAAAAAGAGACATTAAACAGTCGAATAAAGATGCCTCTGCATTTATGGAAGTCAAAAAATAGTAGGTTGTTAAGGAAATAGCAGATCTATATCAAAGAGAGGATGATAACAATTTAAATGAACGGATGAGGGAGAGACATGTGCGACTTCTAAGTGTACTTAAAGAAATCTCTAAAAAAGAAATCTCAATGTTAAACAAAAAGCTAGAGTTGCATGGCTTTGGATGGGAGACACCAAGTCAAAACATCATCACTTTAGTATAAAATGGAGAAAGGACAGTCAATGAACTAAAATGTTTAGAGATAAATGGAGTATGGTGTGAGAAACCACAAAATGTAAAATAGGAAATGAAACAATATATTGAAAATAGGTTCGCAACCCAACTTGCCCAGGGCTGAACCTAGATGGTATTAATTTTCCATCTCTCTTTGTTATGGAGAGTGAACATTTGTATAGAGATATGTCGAAGCAAGAAATATTTGAGGCTATAACCCAATGGGTAGCACAAAAATGTCTAGGCCTGATGGTTTTATAATTTCCAATTTATTAAAAGTAATTGGGAGATCATTAAAAGAGGTGTAGTAGATGCAGTTAAATGGTTCCAGAATTTAGGTTAAATCCTTAGAGAATGCAATGCGTCATTCATTACACTTGTGGCTAAGAAAGATAACCCTCTAAACTTGAATGAGTATAGACCAATTTCTTTGGTCGGCTGTTTGTATAAAATAAACTCTAAAATCTTGACAAATAGCTAGAGTGTATTTCCACAACTTATAGATAATTTACAATAGACATTCTTAAGTGGAGGTGGAGGTGACTTATTGGATAGTATATTGGTTGTAAATGAAACGGTCGATGTCCTTAAGAGAGAAGAAAAAAGCGTAATTGTGAAAATGGATTACGAAAATGACTATGATTCAGTGGATTGAAATTTTCTATTATATGATGAAAAAACTAGGTTTCAATATTATATGGATAAAAGTTTGCTTGGAATCATCCACAATCTCAATTTTGGTATATGGTACCTACAGAGAAATACAAACTTAAGAGAGGACTTAGATAAAGTGACCAAATAACTCCTTTCTTGTTTCTAATTGTTGCAAAAATGCCTTGTATGATTAGTTAGGGAAGTAAAGAGGAAAAATATCATTGAGGGAGTGAAAGTTTTTAGAAAGAAGTAGAAATTATCCAATTGCAGTTCACAAACAACACACTACTCATTTGTAAGCCAACTTATCAAAATATCTTCGTAATAAAATATTCTCCACTATTTTGAACTATTTTCTGGTTTTAAGATTAATTTCCACAAGAGTCAAATTTGTGCTCCTGGTGTTGAGGATGTTGCATTATACCAGTACTCCAGGATTTTGAATTGTAATGACATGTCTACACCATTTAAGTACCTTAGAATGATAGTAGGAGGAAATTCTAGAAAGTAAATCATTAATAAAGTAAGGAATAAGCTATCAAAGTAGAATGGAAGAGTGTCATCATTTGTAGGATGTGTATGCTTGATAACATTTGTGATTTTTGCACTGTCACTGTTCTATATTTCATTTTACAAAACCCCTAAAACAGCCTGTAAAGTAATAAAAGAATACAATCTAAATTCCTATGGGGCTGGGTAGTGAAGGAAGGAAAATATTATGGATAAAATGGAAAAAAGTCTATCAGCTTAAAGAGAATGGGGGCCTAGGCTATGGCCATGTTAACAAAATGTAAATGGAGACTTTATATGGAAAGTCACGAACTATGGAAGGAGGTATTAGAGTCTTTGTATGTATGATTCCTAGAGAACCATGAATGAAAATTCAAGCGATCAAATATTGTCTTCATGGTGAAGAGATCTATGTATAATGTGTGGACAAGGTACCCAATCAAACTAGTTTGATAATATAATAAAATGGAAAATATGTGATGGTAAAGTAGTGAGGTTTTGGAAGGATAGGTGGGTTGGGTTTGAATCGTTAAAAAAAAAGTTTCCTAGATTATACCTAATTTCACAGTGTAAGAAAAGTTTGGTAGGCGAGTTAGGAGAATGACATAATGATATTTAGAAATGAAATCTAAGTTGGAGAAGACAGACTAATTTGGGGATCTGAAAAGGAACAAGAATTGTTAGCACTAATTACACGAGTAAAGTGGAAAAGAAGGAATAGAGATTCTTAGGTTTAGGGAGATGATGATACAGCGGGTGTACACTATTAGGTCGAAATATCAAGTATTATACAACCTGGGCATAGGAATTTTAATCAATTACAGAGCCTAAATGTTCAACCATCAATACATTTTTTTACATGGAGAGTAAGGTAAACAAATTGCTGACAAAGATGAATCTGAATAGAAGAGAGATACCATTGTCTAGCTTATTATGCCCTATCTACCAAACTAACACAAAAAGCAATTGCTCACTTATTAATTATAGTGTAGCACCAAAAAATTAGGACAAATGTGATAATTGGATGGGATGAGAACTGCTAGAAACAATAAAATAATCAACCACTTTTAGAATTTTCATATTATCATACATAATAAACATCAAAATTTGGTATGAAAAAGAATGTGGGTGAAAGTACTATGAAAGATAAGAAATCTTTTATGTAAGATAACTTAAAGGTTGAGTGTGAATGAAACATAAAATTCTAAAGGTAAACTTCACATATTCTAATTGGTATTATTACCCTTTGCATTGCCTTAAGACTTTAGCTTAAGATAACTATATGTTAGAATGTAGATGTTGTGTGTGAAGGATGAGATTATTTAGCTGAACTCAATACATTTAAACTAAAAATATGAGGCAAGGTTGAGTGAGGCTGTGTTATCCAAAATGGGAGGCTGGCTCATAAATCTTGATGTTAAATTTTTCCATAGGTACTAATGTTTTGTGGAAAAGCAAAAGGGTATTGATAGCTTGGCACTGAACCAAATTGGCCCACATTTCAGTTCAAAGAGGACATTGCAATCCTTATGCTCCCATGGGGAACCATCAATGCAAACAGAGCGAGAACAGGGAGACACGAAGCAGTAGGTGCATCTAACACAAATGCGCTAAAAAAACATAATTGTGGCAGCTACAGTGCAGTACTTATGATCTGGAGCAAGTTGAGATTGGAACCAGGAAAAGTATTTCACATGCATCTGGTAGATTGTGAGGACTATCAAGTATGTCACATGATCAGTAATAATTTACAAGCATAATATGTATATTGAGACCATCTAGTTGGAGGGTTGGGTATCGTAATTGTAAATTTTGAACACAGGTGTAAAGAGAATGTTAATTCTGCTGTCAGGTCTTGACAAAGACATAGTAATTTTTGAATTGTGTGATGGTCCTGGACCTCACCAGTCAGGGTTAAAAAATTCCTAAAATATTCTACTTAATTTAATTTATTTTTCTTAATAAAAAAAAATAAAATCGGTGTGCTTTTCTCATCGTAATCTTGATTTAAATTTTTTTCACACCTATTAAAAGAAATAACAAATATGATATTTTTTAATTAAAATAACATTACTCTTTCAATAAACATATTGATTTAATTGAGATGAAGAAAATAATTAAACCGGAATAAAAACTTAAAATTACAGTAGTTTTATAAGGAAATAAACACTTTATAAATTAGAAATCATATACCAGCACTTAATATATAGTACGAGAAATTAATGGTCAAAGTATGAACTTACCAAAATCAGAAGGATATGTAACGATTTGGAGAACGATATCATATACATTTGCATCTACCATTTGAAGTCCAGGTAGGTCATTGTTGAGCTTTGACGCTAGCCACCCCAACTTTCCATTGAACTCCAAAGCCAAATTGTTGTAGTCCTCCACACAATTATGGAAATCCAAAATGTTCATTGCTCTCTCTAGTGGAAGACACCCCATAGGAGGCAAACCAGTGAGAGAAATTTTCCTTGCCCCAAGGCCATAAATTTCAGTGAAGAAGTTTTGAGCAAGGCCTAGGAGGAAGTCCTCATACTGCTGAACAGTGGGGAACTCACTCCTTCTTTCAGTTAGGGCATAGTAGTTCTCAAGGAAGTCATTGGTTCCTATGCTAACCAAATACAATGCCTCACTTAGTATTTCATTAGCCTTCTCCTCACCAAGATATGCCCTCAATTTCTTTTGGTACTCCTTGTAGTACTCTACTTCTTTCCATAGAGGTATCACATCCTGCAAAATTCGAAGTCATGGGTTTTAGAAGTACAAAAAACTTAGCTTTACCACAGTTAATTATTATTGGATCAAATCAGTTTTTCCTTTGATTTTTAAGGAGTATTAATTTAAGTTAACATAATATTCCTCCCTCAAAATTATGTCATGCATTGAGAAACTGAGTTATTTAATAAAATTAGTTTAAAATAATATATTTATTATTCTTAATTTGTGTATAATTTTGTTTAATTGCGATCATTAGGAGAAATATAACAAATATGTATTTGATGTCACATCAAAAACGGTTTGTCATAGTCAAATTAGTCTATTAAAATGATAGCAAACAATTAAAAGCTAAGAATTTAAATAAGGGTAATGTATTTTAACCACAAATATAGTATCTATAGTACCTATATGTGACCAAGTAAATAGTATTTGGACTTATTTTAACTCCCAACAATTATGAAAAGGATAAATTCTGTTTTGTTTTGAAATTATTCCCTTTTTCAATATTTATAAAAATAGCATATTTTTTATTTTCATATTTTTGTACATAGAAAAAAATAGAAATAACAAAGTCTCATTTCCAACAATAAATCTTTTTAAAAAGATAAGACCAACATCTTTATTGTAGCTTGTAAAATAAGCAATCATAAATAAAACCTATTTTTTCAAGTCAACTACATCCCTAAAGCCCCTCCAAGAAAGAGTTATTATGATACTGTGTACCCTTAAATGTGGAAGATTGAGATAAAAAGGTACAAGAGATAGGAAGATAGAAAAAATAAAGATAAATTAATAAATGTTAGGTAAACGGATTGAAAACATAAATCAAAAATACAAAAAGTAGATGAATGAAAATGAAATAAAAGAGAAACTAAATGCATGTTGCAAACTTTTCACAGATGAATGCATCTGAAAAATGAGTAGTTGAGCAGTAAAACTTACAGCAACATTTGAAGTAGCATTGTCATATCCAGTTCCAGCAGAAGCAAAGCACACACCAGTAGCAAAATCTGATATGCTATAAGCAGGATCCAAGTATGCAGGAACTGCTTGCTTGATTCCAAAGGCCTCAGAGACGAAGTCAGGGGGGATTCTGCCATTGGAGAACCTACCTGTAGGGCTGTGATTGAAGAAGTCCCTCCCATATGGTTCAAAGTTGCTCCTAGCAATGGTTGGAATGAAGTTGTTGTTACCTGAATCCACTGAGGAGTCTCCAAACACTATAATTGCAGGAACTTTGCATGCAGAAAAATGTACCAAGAGTAAGACTTGAATAGCAAAGAGGAGCCATAGTGCATACCCTTTTGCCATTCCATCAATTGGAGTCATCAAATTGATGATGCTGCAAAAGGGTAGAATTTATGCAGAGTGCAGACAGCAGAGGGGTTGTGAAAGATACCAGTGCTATTTATGGTAGAAGGTTCTGTGGTCTGTGCATGCTTTGGTATGCTCATGTTACTTTGAAAGTGATGAATAACAAAAATAGGGACAAAAATTAATTAATTAGGTAGCAGGTTAAGCCATTAAGTACTGCATGGTAGCATTATTAAGCAGTTGAGTGAAAAAAGGGAACATGTTGCCTTGTTTTTCAATCAACAGAATATGGAAAAGTGTCAAGCTTCTACTGGAAATTATTATTAATAAATAATATACGGATTGAGAATGTAAAAATAATTTATGCAGACATCTAGCTGTAAATTACTAGAACTGTATGAAATTATCTAGCTCCATAAATTTCATGGATTAGGTAACACTAGACTCTTTAATTTATAATAAAAAAAATCAGATTAATTATATTCTACCTGATAAAATTGACAGTCAGATTAATGGTAAAATGTAATTTTATTTTTTTTTAAACATTCTATGTTTTTGCCCAATTTTTCTATAATCACGTTTTTAAAAAATAATTTTTATAAATTAAAATTTATTTATACACAACTGATTTTAACTTATACATTAATTTATTTTAAGGTGTTTTTCTTTTATATTTTTAAAAGTAGTTATGCCCAATTTTGTCCAATATCTAAACCCATTTAGTTAAATATTTTTATTTTAATTTTTTATAAAATTCTAATAATGTAATGAAAAATTAGTCAATTTGATCTGTCCTAATGATGAGTTAATTAGTTCACCAAACCAAGTCAAATGGTTTGCTTTAGTAGTTTATGTGCAATAACTTTATTATCTTCTAGAATAGTCACCTTAAAATTTATATTAAGGATGTATTCTAATTAACAAAAATGAGAATACAAACTTACACTCATAACATATCTATTAACCTAATTATCTATTTCTTAAATTATTTCCATACGAAAATAAATATTTCGAAAAAAGATTAGGAGAATGATAATTCTAGGTCAAAAGAACTGATCCTCTTGGTCACTTATCTGTGACTGGTATATGGGTGGGATATTAATACACTATAATGCAGTTAATAATTAAAATAATAGTTTTTTAAAATATTTTACAAACTTGATCTTAATAGTAAGTTAAGGTCAATATATAACTAAACTCCTTTATAATGGTTTTCAATACTTCTTCCAAAAAAAAAAAGTCTAGATTTCAATTCTCCTCCTAATTTTAAACCGGAACTAATCAAGATTAATGGTTTTTCAATAAAATTCAAATTGACACAAAAAATAAGGTTGAAAAGATATTAGAAAATCTGTTGCTACACTTCTCTAAATTTTTTCATTAAAACCTAAAATTTGATTAAAGAAAAATAGCAATAACACGTGTATATATAAATTGTGTTGGTATAATAAACTAACAACAACACTTCGTGTTTTTTCATTATGTAACTACCAACAACTTTTATGGTACTGGTATATTTCCTTATATTATGGTACTAGTTATATAAATTTTGTGCATATATATGAATTTGATTATATTATGAAGGTGACATATCAACCAAAGTTTGTGCAGTGAATTAAATTCTTGTGGGACCCAAGAAGTAAAAGGCAGGTCAAGATGAGGGCATGCATTGGTAGAATGGGCCACAATTAATTCTAGTTTACAGCTAATATCTTAATATCTTCTTAAATTTCTCAATGTATTTATTTCGCATTCAATACTTAACCAATTCTTGTAGGCAATTACGAGAAGAAAAGTTGGATCATGCATTGAAAATAGTAAAAAGTGATAGACCAAAAATCTAAAAGAAAGTCTACAAGTTTCAATTTTTCACAAACTATTATAATTTAATGATTATTTTATTCTCTATATTTTACAAATTCTGAATACTGGATCCTAGATTTGTTTTTTACAATTTTATTCCTTTAGTTGTTAATTATTTCTATTTTAATATCTGGGTTTCTTTATTTAATTTTCACATCTTAATTTCAATTATTTGTAATTTTTTAATTTTATTTATTTACAATATTTTCACTTGAAATATGACACCCTGAAATTGGAAGAAATACATTAGAACGCTGGAACTTTTTACTGTGTAATTTAAGAGCCAAATTTCTATGTAATTAAGAATTAAAGGACTAAAATTTAAAGTAATAAAAACCAAAATTGCAAATTTTATAAACATAATAGTCAAAATATAACTAATGCAAAATTCGTTTATTTCTCTATTCACTTTAGTAAACATTTTACTAAGTGTTTATTCAAGACAGTGAAATATAATAAATTGCAATTGTTTAGTAAGATAAAATTTATGTACTTTGATATTATACACCTTTATTTACTTTAATTTCTTAAAAAAAAAACTGAATTGCATAAATTGATTTTTAATAACCTAAACATATAACATGTACCCAGTATAAATCTATCCATCGTGGAATTTTGAATGCTGGCACTGATGTAAAATTTATGGCACAGGGAAATAAGTAACGTTACTTGGATAATATATTGAATGAGGATTCTATGAATAGAAAAATATAAAATGTGTACACCATACAGAAAAAAAAAAAAAAAACAGAATCATGCTGCTAAAAAAAAAAAAAATGCATGTGATAACTTATACTTAATAGTATCAATTTGTATGTATAACTAATTATGAAACATAGGGAATGAAACTATTAATCTAGATACATTTCACATATTTGAGAAAATTTTCAATGCAATATTTTAGCAAGGACATTAGTTAAAAAGAATAATTATTAAAAGAAAGATTATTCTAAATTGTATTAATTGTCTCATGATAAAGACATCACCATCAAATCATAATATTTGGTCTACTAATTAATTTTACATTTTGTTCTCCATTAATTCATATATACTTTTTTTTAATTAATATGCACTGATGTAATTAATATGTAACTGTGTAATTATTTAAGTAACTTATTAGTGTGAAACATTATTAGAGAATGTATTAATAGCAGATAAAATTTGAAGAAGATAATTACTTCAAGTAAGAGAGAAAATAAGGATAAAAGATAAAGTAGGGGTAATTATATAAATTTTATTTTTAATTTTCTGAATGCAAATGCAATAACTATTTGTTTGAGTGATAAGTATCAATAAAGTCCAGTGAAAAAAGGCCTAATAAAAAAGTAAAATTCATTTAAAATGCTAAAATTACAAAACAGTTAAAAGACACCGTAACTTTATTTTTTTTTATGCTACAGTTTTTCCTAATCCACTTAATCTTCTCTTATATACCTGTGTGTATTGCATACATTAATTTATCAATTAAAAAAATATAACACAATCAACTCATATTATCAACTTTTTATCTTTTATCTGTCGTATACTTTTTTTTATCTCTTTTAATATATCATTTTTATATATACATCTCTAAATAAATTTAATCATTTATGTCTTAAAAGAGTTTGTGAATATAATTTATAACTTTGAAGAGTTTCTGAATATAATTAAAAACAACTTCATATCATAATTTTATTAACTAATATATTAATTAAACCTTAGTTTATTTTAAACTACAATTATAAAAAATTAAACATTTTATCTTGTACAACAAACATGGTAAATTTTACTTATCTTTCAATAAAAAATTAAAACTTTTATATGATTTTAAAACTTGAAAAAGACTTTTCCGTTGCCGGGAATCGAACCCGGGTCTCCTGGGTGAAAGCCAGATATCCTAACCGCTGGACGACAACGGATTTGTATTAAAATTGTCAGGAATTTACTTAACGTTCACCTTCATCTTTCTAACTCTTCTTTGCTCTTTTTTTTTTTTTTTTTTTTTTTTTTTTTTTTTAAATAAATATTTTTTTTTTTTTTTTTTTTTTTTTGAATTTTTTTTTTAAAATTTACAAATTCTTTTTTTTTTAAAAAAATTTTTTTGTCTCCCCAAAAAAATTTTTTTTTTTTTTTTTTCTATACTTTTCT
>Ga0099824_1006005_pt1 | contig 16865 bp, 6 predicted proteins | sample SiratrowhiteBW_FD_76837 | JGI IMG/M metagenome (GOLD analysis project Ga0099824, IMG submission 76837) | Root nodule microbial communities of legume samples collected from California, USA - Siratro white BW | ecosystem: Host-associated > Plants > Roots > Nodule | place: USA: California... | reverse complement strand
TATATATATATATATATACCAAAATATTTATCCTTAAAAAATAGAAACCGATTATTTTTATAGAGATACTTCCATCTTTATATATATATATATATACCATTCTATACGTATCAACGATATTTACCACATGGAAAATGAAATAATAAATTTAAGGAACAGCGCAAAATTTCTTCAAATGATAATTGTTTCTTTAATTTTTCGAAAATAAAACAAATAATAATAAATTGTAACAATAATAATAATAATAATAAAATCCATTTGTATTTTATTAATAACAATTAACAAATGATTGCGATTTCCAAATCTTCATGGGGAGGCAACAAATCTAAATATAAAGCCTCCGACTGTAATGATAAAACAAAGGAAAATAATAAAATAAAATGTACGATGTTATTAATAAAAAAAATTGAATAAGATGTGGTGTTAATACTAACCAATTAACTTCTTGTATCAAACAATATAAGTATTTCTTTTGTTAATTAAGGCTTCGAAAAATAAATTCTCCATTTTTTTTTCATCACATTTTTTAAGAAAAATAAAATGAACAAATAATTTCAATTAAAGAAGAACAAATTGAAAGCAAAAAGAAATTCTCAATTTATCTATAAATTATTATATATAAATTTTTTATTTAGAAATAAATTTAATATATATAAATTTACTTTATATAAATTATATATATATATATATATATATATATATATATATATATATATATATATATATATCTTACCTATAAATTTTATTTACATCAAAATCTATAAATAACTACAAATGATTTTAAATTCGTAATTCCGTATATAATTATTTATGGATCTAAATACACTTAAATAATTATCTATAGATTTTTTTATATAAAAAGTTAATAATTAATTTTATTAAAATTGTTATTATTATTAACATTATTAATACTTTAAATATTAATAATAATAAATATTATTATTATTATTATTAATATCAACACTATTATTATTTTATTGTTATTAATAATATTAATATCATTGATATTAATATATTAATATTATGATGAATATTATTATTAATATGATTACTATTGTTTTAAAAATTATTATTATTGGTATTAATATTTTATTTACTAATAATAATATTGATTAGAAAGTTAATGTTGGTATGTATAAAGTATATTTAATACCTAAAAGACTTTGGCTCAAAATTTCTCTCACTTTTGTGAATGATGTTAACATACGGTTGATAAATAATAAATTGTAATATCAATTAATTTAAATTATAATATGTTTGTATTATTTGTTTGGATGTTTACATTAATTTCTTAATTTATTATTGTTATCTTTGAAAATATAATCAATTAGGATGTAAATAATCAAAATTGATCGATGTATAAAATAATTGCTCGATGTAAATAATTGATCAGAAATTGAAAAGTCTTTTGATGGAGAATTTGAGAAATTGAAAAGTCTTTTGATGGAGAATTTGAGAACTTGAAAAAAAAAATAATGCAATTATTTGATAAAATGTTAAAAAAATAAATAAGGAGCCTGTTGATAAATTTAGTATTATCTATGGATTTTACTTAATTTATTTCATACAAATTTTATATACCGATCTTACTTACAAATTTTATTTTTAAAAAAATAATACGGAATTATATACAAATTTTAATCCGTAAATAAATTTGATATTATTTACGGTTATAAAAAAATTTATAAATACTAAAACTAAATCTGTATGTAATTTACTTACGAATCTAAATCCATAATTACTTACAGATGGTTATGCATACACGGTTAATAATTTATTTTATTAAAATTATTATTATTAAGTTTATTAATAATTTTAATATTAATAATTATTATTATTATAATTAATATCAACATTATTATTATTATTAACAATATTAATATTATTATCATTAATAAAATTAGTAACATTATTAACATTAATAATAATAATTTATTATTAATATTATTTTAATATTAGTATTATTATTATTAACATTAATAATATCACTTATACCATTAATAATAATATAATTACTTTTAATATTGTTATTATTAATACTATTATTATTATTACTATTTTTAATATTAATAATTTTATTAATAATATTATTATTAGTATTATATTATTAATATTATTATTATTATTATGAATATTATTATTAATATGATTAATATTATTATTGTTAATAGTATTATTTTTAATATTGTATTTACTAATCATGATAATGATAATAATAATTATTATTATTATAATAAAATAATAATAATAATAAGTATATGATTAAGAAATTGATATTAGTGTAGTGGTTCTAACATGTATGTGTATATTTCAATACTTAAATGTCTTTGGCTCAAAATTCCTTTCACAATAATGATATTAACATAAGTGTTGATAAATAATAAATGTTTTGTAGTTATTACATATTTAATTTATATCTAATTACCTACATATTTTGTTCATTATATATATTTAACTACAAAAATTGTTAATTATATATATATATATAACTTAAAATTATATAATGTATACTATATGTTTGTATTATTTGAATGTTCACATTATGTAATTTTAATTTATTATTGTTATCTTTGGAAATATAATCAATTAGGATGGAAATAATATTGAGATGTTGTAAATAGTCAAAATTGATGGATGTATAAAATAATTGCTAAGAAATTGAAAAGTCTTTTGATAGACAATTTGAGAAATTGAAAAAAAAAAAAAAGAGTGCAATTATTTGATAAAATGCAAAAACATCAAAGAAGGAGTCTGTTGACAATGAATATAAACAATTTTGACGGACAGGGAGATAAAAGTTATTGAGAAGATGATTAATTGTATTGGAAAATAACTATTTTTTAAAATATATTTTAGTAAGTAGATATTTATTAATGTAGAGCAGGTGTTACACGCAATTATTATATTATAAATGACTATTCAGTCTTTTGTATAAATAAGTGATGCTTGTACTTTTTTAGTATGAAAAGAATTTAGACATACGACACTCCAATTTTTTATAACACAAAAAAAATTACAAATAAAGTATTTGCAGCTGGATACTTGTTCACAGATTTTGTTTCGAGTGTATTCAATATAATGCTTATATTTGGTTTTTTTACAACAATTGTCTGCGCATTTCTTTTTTGCTATCTTACTTTGAATTTTTAGGATTCATAGTTAAAAAAAAGTTGAGATTTATGTTATGGATTTTTATTTTTATTTTTGTTTATCTACTTATTCATTTTTTAAACTCTTTAAATTTTGAAAGTTAATTTTTAAGTATCTAAGTAATTATCTGAAAACGGATAAATAAATCATTAAAATGTATAAGTTTTATCTTTACATAATCAATTGTTTATTTAAATCGATACTTTATACAAAAATTTACTACTTTATATAATTTTTATTGTTTAATTAAGATATATTTACTCATTTAAATTGAAAATTTTAATTTTATCAGGGTAAAAAACAAAAATAATAAGTTATTTTAAAGTTGAAATAATTTGACACAATTTATTTTCTCTGAAAATACTTTATTTTAATTTTTTAAAATCTTTTAATGATTTTTTAAAAAAAACCTTATTTATTTTTTACTTTGAAACAAAATCAGTTTAAACTGTTAAACAAATTTCCTATTGTTTTATATGTTTGTACCATCTTCGCACTAAAATCTTTAGAGAAAAAAGATAAAAATAATTTTATTTTTTTTCTACAGTTTTGTGTTCGAAATTCTTCTAGAATAGCTCATCCAAATATGTTGATAGTAGTTAATGTATCATTTACAGTGCAATTAAGGCTGCGAATTATAATTAATTGGCATTGGACTGGCATAAACAAAACAAAGCTTTCCCTTTTTTTTTTTAATTTTGTTTTATCACAAAGTGATTTGTTTGGTAGTTTAGTTGAAACACAAATATCTTATCATAGCCAAATAATATATTTAAATAAAATAATTTCGTAAAAATCATAGTCTCTCTAAAACTAAACTAAGATTTTTAGTTATCCAAGTATCTTTTTGAAGATCATGTTTGTCATAGAATATTAGTATAGAAAATCTACCAATCAAATTTTGGTTAGAGGAACCATTTTCTAGGGATAATTTTTTATTGGATACCTAAGTACATATGTTTATACCTAAGTACATATGTTTGTATGTGAAATTTAATAGATAAAGATGAAATTTTATTAATATAGAATCACAGTATATCTTTAGTTTGTTGATAGGAGTTTTATGAGCTTCATGCATTAAAATGAAACTTTTAGTTTGTTGATAGGAGTTTTCTGAGCCTTATGCATTGAAATGAAACTTTTCAAAACAGTTGGATTTTCCAAATAAAGGAAACTAGTCGATGTGATTTTAGTTGATAAATTTGATAAAAAGTTATTTTATTGTGAAGGTTTTCAGTAGAATAATGTTGTGTTGGGTAAAATCTAAAAATTATGATGTAGTACTTTAAATGTAATCGATTGTAGATCATTTAAATGAATATTTTATTGATAAACATATTATTGTTTACATTTTAGTGGTGTAGACAATTATTAGTGAATCATGAATTTTTTTAAATCTTTAACAGAATAATATAATATATGTATATGATCTTATATGGACTATGAAGAGGACTTTAACACAATTTGTTGGTTTTTTAGAAATCTTATATGTTAGTCTTCACGTTACAGTGTGGTCGACTTGAGATATCATTTTTGACTCACTTGAGATATAGGTCTTTCGTCAAGACTTCAACTCTCTTTTAAGATGACAACTCTCTTTTAAGAGGAGGAGTTATTTGTCAAACATCTATTCATTGAAGGCATAATTAATAAAAATATTGAGTAGGATAATTTAGATTAATTACCATAGTCTTAATGTTTCCTTATTAATCATGACATTTAATTGACTGGTCTTCTCAAAATTTAATCCCTTTGTCTTCATTGATCTTGAGGATTCAAAATTTACTAACTTGTCCCTTTCAAATTTGAGGAATTGGAATTTAACTTATCTGTCTTCTCCAAAATTTGATCATTCAGAATTTACCAACTTGTTCCCTCCAAATTTGATGTAGCAAAATTTAACCAACCAATTAATCATGAACATATGTTTGTCCTATATCTTTCGCTGTAAATATAATAATAATTTGTCTACTATAGATGATATGTTAATTCTCGTCAGATAGGTGAGCCTAATCAAGGTCGTCTCTAGATGATGAAATGTCATAAACCACCTTTCAAATAATATTGTCACTATTTTTAAGTTTCGCACCCTAAAGTGTTAAGTATAAGAACATAACTTTTGGGATAATATGTATATTGGTGAAAGAGGTTGCATGTTAGACAATGATAAGGGTTGCCCGTTAGCCAAGAGCATGGATCATCCATTGGACAATGATTATGTGGCAAGATTCGTAATTGAGATTGAAATAGTAGCAACTAAATTTGCAAATATCGAAATCTAATCTTACTAACTTCCTTAATAATCAGTTGAGGGGATTTTGAATAAAAAAAATATATTTATTATTTTCTTATATTTATGAATATATTAATTGTTAAAATTATAAAAATAATATGTTTCTAAATGAAAAAAAATTGGCATCACATGTTGCACGTTTGATCCTGAAATTCTTTGGTTGAGAATGTGTATGAGATTCGTTCATTGTATATAACTTATGTTGCATGCGTAGCATTCTTCAATGCATCCAAAATTTAAGTACTTCGATTTCATATAAGTATGATGTTTCTTAAATGGTTATTGAGTCTGATGTTTGTCTATTGCATATGAGTCTGGGTTCAGTTGTTACATGTGAGTTTGATGTTCTTCAGTTGTATGTATAATTTGAGAATCATTTGTTGATATGAGTATGCCGCTCTTCAACTGCATGTTAAGTTTGACATTCTTCAAATGTATGTTAAGTCTACATTTACTGTTTAGCATAAAGAATTAAGATTTCATTTATCTAACTTGTGTAAAGTTTTCATTTTATGATAGTCTTAAAAGTGAGATAAATTTAATTGTTGCATTTGAAAAGCATAATTTCACAAATAAAGATAGGAATATGTTTTGAAGTTCAACGAGGATAGCCTAATTTTTAGATATACTTTTGTGCTGGTGTAGGAAGGTTAGTCTGAGTCACTAAATGAGATGAGAGTATCACTTAAGTTACTTTAGTAAGTGCTTGTCTGATACTCTTACTCAACGAAAGTAAATATGCTTAGGCGAAGGTTCATTTGAGTCGCTAAGTGAGAGTATCACCTAAGTCATTCAAGAGAGTGATTTGTCTAATACCCTTTCTAAAAAAAGGTAGACGCACTCAAGTTAAGATTTTGTCTGAGTCACTTAAGTGAGAGTTTCGTCTAATATTGTTACTCAAGTTAAAGCAAATGTGCTTAAGCAGAGGTATCATACGAGTTACTCAATTGAGTGCTTCATCAGATACCCTAACATAATGGAAGAAGATGCACTAAACAAAAGTATCATCTAAGTCTCTCCAATGACTGTATCATATGATAGTCTCACACAGCAGAATTATATTTGATCAAACGTAAATATCATTTGATGTTTATAATCGTGTGGTTTTCCCTATTCTTTTTGGATATTTAGATTATGTGTGTATATGCTTGTACATATAAATTATTGAATTATGTGTCTAAATAGTTTATTGCTTTAATGCAAGTGAACTATGACACACACATGCATGGAATAGGAATGTGAATATCATGTAATGTGTGATGCTGAATTGTATTGAATTGTGAAATATAGATATAAATATACACATGTGATGCAAATGTGAATGACATTTTGTGTCACAAATCTAGAATGATTTGTGGATAGTAATGTGATATGATATATTATGTATTGGAACCTATAAAGAGATTCATGTTGATGATTTTTAAGTTACATATGGTGAGAGATTGAATGGAGTTTTTTTTTGTATATTGACACACTATGAGTTTTAGATTTAGACTGTCTTAGACTTATCATGAACCTATGGAGCTCAAGAATGCTTAAGTGATAAATTTATTACTCTAATAAGACTTGCTTAATAGGTATCTTTCATAAAGTGTTGGAAGATATTTTTTTAGAAAATATCCTTAATATGTGTATTATGTATGGGTTGAGTGAATGTATGTTAGAGAAAATAATAAATTATAATGATTATTTCATAAGTTATTCTTATTTAAATGCATTATCACAAATTATGGTATAATGATATTTTTCTTTAAATAGTTACTTACATTATTGTGTACGTGATGATCAAGATGATTAATTATGAATGTATTACATACCATAAAACGTGTAGAAACCAAATTATAGTGTACCTTTCTTTTTCTACTTTTCCTCTCTCTTTTACTTATCCTTCTAGTAGGACTTTTAAACAATCCGTATATATACAATTTTTTTATACACATTTTTGTTAAGTTTAAATTGGTATACAAATTTATTGACTCAATTAATCTACTTTCTTTGACATTATATATTTGAACAATACAACGTATATAAATTTGTTGAGTTAATTAACCTACTTTCTTTTGGGCATTATATATTTCAACAATACAACATACGATAAATAGTTAAATATTTTAACATTGTACTATTTGTAACAATTAAATAGTCAATTTTCTACATGATAAACATTTTATATTTTTATTTTATTTTAATTATATTTTAAAAATAAAAATAAAATAAAATAACTAAATACTAAACGTAATGACACATTTTAGAACAATGCAACATACTATATCAGAACTTTTAACAGCGTAATATATTATAATCACTTATTATTTTTGACTTAACTATTATTATTATTATATTATCATTATTATTAGTTTTATCTTATAAAATATAAAGACTTTCTTACTAGTAGAGAATGATAAGAGTCCTAATAGTATGTATTCAAACTATCCACTGTTTGATGAATTGTAGTTAGTTAAAAAAATATTTAAGAAGTTTTTCTTAGTAGAATATTTTGAAGTTAATGATATGAAACTTATATTCTATAATTAAAATAAATACAATTCATCAAATGTCTCCATTTGTACAAAATAATTTTAATTAATTATTGATTTTAAATTTAAATTCTAAATATGTAATTACATTAAACTTTTAAAAGAAGCGTTTTTATCGTCTGCCTAGATCCTATCTTGTAAGAATACCTTAAAAAAAAAAGAAAGAAGAAGTTGTATTTTATATATCAAAAGAAAACATGTAACGTAAGTACTAAAGATGTAAATTAAAATCCAAGGTAGGCCAATTATTTTGAAGCAATGTGAGGTAGTGAGTGTATAATAATACAAAACGAGCTTGACTACAATTGTTTTACAAGAAACTTGACCTTTCTTTATGCTTTTAGTGTGAAACTAATATTATAATACATGAAGAAAAAAGGCTTATTTTTCTCATTTGACTTGCAGAAAACATAATAAAACATTGAAAGTAATATATTTGTTTGTCAATGTTTTAATTTAAAATTTATTATGTGATATTTTAATCTAATTTCTTAACGATATATTTTATTCTATTGTTTTCTTTTAAAAAAATATTTTATTTTAGTTATACTCTCGAAATGCTTAAATTATATTTTTTATGTGTTTTACATCAGATTTAATAGTTTTCTTTATCGTCATGGTGATTTTTTGATTTTCATTCTATAATTTCTTAGTTTTATCTTTTTTAAACAAATTAATGTAATTTTTTTTATATGAAATTGACGCGAGGATATTATTACATTACATGTCTCAACTTGTTATTAGTGTATCACGTCATTTTTATAACAAGTTTTATAAAACATCAACAGATATGTCTTGATAGTTCAGAGTGCAGCAAATGAGTAATTGCGCATCCAAAGTTATGTAATTTTTTTGTACTACGTAGTTATCGAATTAAAAGTAATGTTATGGTGATATCATAAGAAAGATTCTATATTATTAATGGATTTTCATGAAATTTCTATCTATGAAAGGCTAGGAGTTATTAAAAAATTTATATTTTTATTTGGTTATGATTTTTTGGAAGAATATTGTGACATCTGAATATAAATAATAAATAAAGTAAAACGTGGCGCTAGAGTATAGTGAGCTAGGACAGAACAGACGGACAGCTGGGCCTTGCACAGAGACAACAGCTCAAGGGATTATTTTCCATTCGCATTAAAGGTATTTTCGATTTTATCAATTAAAAGAATAAATAGGCTACCAAATTAATAAAAATAGCATTATTTATTATTGAAAAGAATTAAAAAATGTGGCTTCTTAGAGTTATAATTGTGTTCTGGGGCCGTGAAAGATTTCTATGGTGGAAATTGTGATCCCACAGGCTAAGCTAAGCTAAGCTGGAAAGAAAGAGAAAAAGCCCACCTGTGAGTGTGCGAGAGAGTGTCTGTGTGCGTCTCTCTCTGTCTCTCTCCTCCTGTGCACTGCTCCGTCTGTGCTGCTGCAACGTGCTTAACCCGTTTGTTTCGAATTCCAATATTGGAATTATTAATAATATTAATATTAATATTAATATTGGGGAAGTAGAGAGAAAGGGAAGATTGGTTGAACAGAAGTAGTGGAGGGAGGAAACGGAAGCAGAGGAAGAAGGGAGGAAGAGGAAACAGTGCGCACCTTAGCATGGATTCCTCTCCGTCGTCTTCTCTCTCCTCGCTCGCTTCGTCCCCACGGCATCATCCACTCTCCAATTGAGAAAGGCACCGATTCCCATTCCCATCGCATAAAGCCAACCCTAAAACTTCCATCTTCTCCGTTCTCACCCATTTCAATTGGAACACCTAAAACACTAAGAAGGAGATGTTGTGGCTCATGAGATTCTCGCGCTTTTTCTCCGCCGCAATGCTCGTCATTCTCCTCTCCCCCTCCCTCCAATCCTTCCACCCCGCCGAAGCCATCCGCTCCTCCCACCTCGACGCCATCCTCCGCCTCCCGCTCCAGACCACGCCACTCTCCTTCCGCCGTGCCGCCCCATTCCGCAATGCCGACAAATGCGCCTCCAATCGGACCTCCATTCCCGAGAACACCAGCGTCTGCGATCCCTCCCTAGTCCACGTCGCCATCACTCTCGACGTCGAATACCTCCGCGGCTCCATCGCCGCCGTTCACTCCATCCTCCAACACTCCCAGTGCCCGGAGAACATCTTCTTCCACTTCCTCGTCTCCGAGACCAATCTACAATCCCTCGTCAAATCCACCTTCCCGCAATTGAAATTCAAGGTCTATTACTTCGATCCGGAGATCGTGCGCAACCTGATCTCCACCTCGGTGCGTCAAGCCCTCGAACAGCCTCTCAACTACGCCAGAAATTACCTGGCGGATCTCCTCGAGAGCTGCGTGGGGAGGGTTATATATCTAGATTCGGATCTAGTCGTGGTGGACGACATTGCGAAACTGTGGAGCACCAGTTTAGGCTCTAGAACCATCGGCGCGCCCGAGTACTGTCACGCGAACTTCACCAAGTACTTCACGGCGGGCTTTTGGTCGGACGTACGGTTCGCGGGCGCGTTTATGGGACGGAGGCCGTGCTACTTCAACACGGGTGTGATGGTGATAGATCTGGTGCGGTGGCGGAAATACGGTTACAGTAGAAGGATAGAGAAGTGGATGGAGATCCAGAAGAGCGACCGGATCTACGAACTGGGTTCCCTGCCGCCGTTTCTGCTGGTGTTCGCGGGACACGTGTCGCCCATTGAGCACAGGTGGAATCAGCACGGGTTGGGTGGCGATAACGTGAAGGGGAGTTGCCGGGACCTTCACGCCGGGCCTGTGAGTCTGTTGCATTGGTCCGGTAGTGGCAAGCCCTGGCTCCGATTGGACTCCAGACGGCCCTGTCCGCTTGACGCACTTTGGGCTCCTTATGATTTGTACGGACACTCTCACTGATTAAGGCAGGGTAGTCGCCGGTAAATTCCCTCTGTTTTGTCACTTCTCTTCATTTAATTTAATTCTCATTTCGGTCTATTTTTTTTATTATTATTTTGTTCCCTCTTCTCTTCTCTTCTCCTCTCCTCTCCTCAATGTGAACAAACAGATAAGATATTTACTTCACCCATTTTTATTAGACTTCGTTTCTCAGGCCATTTGTATTCTACATACACTATCTTCTGTTTTGTGGTTTGTGCTCTGAAAATAAATAAGATAAAATAAAGAAACGGGTGCTTCTTTAGTTCTTCTTGTGCGTTGTTTAATTTGAGCTTAGCTTACTTTGCCTTTCAGCAAAGTAGGTTGAAACTGTCCCGTGCCCATTTGAATTGAAGTGGAGAGCAGTAATTGTGTTTTTCCTTTTGTAATGCGTTAATTTAAATCACTGCAACTATCCTTGCTTAATACTATTAATTTGATTGATTTGTCTATCTGTCTGGTTGGCGTTTGATTATTATTGGGAATTTGCTCTTATTTCATGAGACTGCGATTGTGTTCACGAGCTAACCGGTACAAACCGAACTCCGGATTTAGTACCTAGGTGTGTGAGGTTGGTGGGTAGCGGTAGCACATATGCAAATATTGGGTTTGTCCTTTTAAATATTTTGAAATATGATGTGTGTTTGTACTGGGAAATTGGTGCCGCAATTCTACTTGGCAGTGAGAGCAAAGACGTATATTGCTGAACTGTTGTGTTATGGCTTGTTGAAGTTACTCGTAGTTAGTAACATAATAATGTGGAGGTGGAGGAGAACACGTATATTTTTGTGTCCTAGCTTAGTTGGCCACGTTTACAGTGATAGAAGCCAAATTGAACAGAGAGAGGCCAGTTTGAGATAGGGGGAGGGATATGTTTGCCGGCAGCAGTAGCCAAATGAGGCATGAAAACTATCCAATGAGTTTGTGGATTGCGTTGGCAACTAAGATTAAAGCTCAGCTTCGCGGAATCTCTGATGGAAGCACTGCTTCGGTGGTTGCGGCGGAACACTTCGTACGATTTTGTCCTTTTCGCCGCACGGATGTTTTCCAGTTCTTTCTGCTATCCTCTCTCTTCTAATCAATTATAATGTAATTTTATTTTTGAAAGATAAACTCGTTTAGAGAGTTAGTCTCATAAGAGCATAGGAGATATGTTATGTTAGTAGGTTGAACAGATCACGGTTGATTGGACCGATTCCTGACGCCCTTGGCATCACTTGGAGTCTTCCGTGTAGTTCCGGGCTCCATCTGGTCGTTACATATTTTTTAATTCTATTTTTATTTCTTCAAATATTATTCGAGAACAGAATAGAAGAAGCCATTGTGAACAGTACATGTGATCGGTTAGATGGTGTCTATCGATTGTTTTGTCACAAATTATATAATTTCAAATGGGTTGGTTATAGTCCTATCCAAATTATGAGTATGTGAGCAACGTCTTTGGATTTTAGCATTGCTAGGCTAGCTGGGGCTATATTAAACTTGGATTGTAAATTAAATTATGGAAAAAAAGTTCCATTGTCGGGTTTAAGTTAATATACTTCGATTAGGACGTAGCAACTGATGCTTGGGCCTATGGTACATTGTTTATGCAAATGGTGAAGGATCAATGTATAGAGACTGACACGTTTTTGCCAATCTTTTTACAAAAATGATTTAATAGTATTGTTTGGAGGGTTCTAGAAATATGAAGGATGGACACGGAAGGCTGGGACAAAGATGAGCGAAGCCTAAAACAGGCACAGCCAAATGACTACATTGCCTCATACGGTGTTCTAACTGAATAGTTTGAATTTCAAGATTTTATTTTGATTTTTCTTTTTTTTGCCTCTTAGCCCTTGCGATGGCTTCATGTGCATGAAACGAACAAAATTAATATTCTTTAAAAGAACTGGTTGTCACCAACATTTCAGTGGGTAAAAGTAGTTAATTCATGCGGTTGGAATTGGAACCTATTCGTTTTTCAATATCATTAAGCTGCTCTTTTTTTGGATTTATTGTATACCAGTAGAAGTTAAGAAAACAAGCTCATTGTCACAATGTGCAAAACTGCAGAATGCTAAGATTTCTAACGGCTCTTTCTGGGTGCGAGAAGTTGGACGAGGTTGAGCTCTAGCCAATTTTAATCCATTGGTCCCCATCTACTCGTGGTGTCGTTGTTCTTGGTTTTAGTTTTCCATCTTCGTTCAGAAGTCATATCATAGGATGATATTTAAATTGGCAAATAACAACGATACAAAATTAAGAAACTCAGTTTGGGCCCTTTAGTAAAGGATATATTTTATATTGCCCTATTTCAAGTAGGTCCTTGTCTCAACGTCCAATTTGGTGTCAAAGAAAGTTCCGCCAATCATTATGTTGCCTATAATAAAATTAACAGATAATCCTTCTTCAGATAATTAGGTAAGCTGTCCATGCTTTTGATGCGGGCACGCTTATACAACATCCTATTTTCTAATGTCTTCTGATATCACTTACACTCTCTTTGGATACACATATGTACTGTAGAGGAAGAAAAGCATGCGAGAAAGGAGGTGCATTGTTCACAATTGGATGTATGTGTTTGAATGGAAAAAAAATCAGTGTTTGAATGGAAAAGTTGGGAAAGAAAAAGGAAGGGGTGTCCTCTCGGTGAGGTGAAGAAAAAAGGGGAAATACAACTGTATATTAATATTTTACCCTTTTGCCTCTTTATATGACTTTAATTTTAAGTACTTTTTATTTGATGTGCATGAGAGACTTTATTGCGAGAAGACCGTGTTTAGGACAATGGTTAGAAAAATTCACGAAAGGTAGTGGATGGAGGTAGTGTTGAGGCAAACCTATAATCGATTATACATTTAAACATAACGGATTACATGTCAATGAACAAGGGAAGCATAATCAGAGACATGTTGGATCAAATGGTAGTCAATGTGATTTGGAGAAAAGTAATAAAAAAATGTTAAGGCACTGTGTATGAAAAAATGATATTGCATTTATCTTAAACAATAGTTCAGAAATTATTTATTTATGAAGGATTTAATCATATACATTGCAACTCACATGTATCTCAAGTACGAAATGAATAGCGGAAAGGCAAAACACAAGATTTTAACTACAAACTTGTAAGTTCACCAAAATGGACTAAGGATATAGATCTTAGATTGTTGACAACCACGTTAGATGATCACTCAAGCCTACACAAACATTGTTGAGGCATTACGTTAGTTTGACTATACTAGCTTTACAAAAAATAATGTTAAAAACAGGCAGAAAAGTTTAAAGGATATGTGGTGGTAGGTTCATAACTTGTTCAGTGAGTTAAGTAGTTTTGTTTGAAGAGAGTTAATACCAAAACTTCAGGCAGTGTAGTAATGAGCTCCACCAAATAAGATGTTATGTTAGTGGTCAAAACAAGTTTGTAGATGAACGTCTTGTATAGTTGACTTGGATGAGTATCTCAATAACATTGCTAAAGACAATTAAATCGAAGAAGAGTCTGCTCCTACATGCAGCTTAGTCTCCATGTGTTATAGTCCAGATTTTTACCTTTGTCCCTTCTGCACCTTTTGGAGGGACATCTTCATCAAGGGGGATTGAAAAGAAAATTCTCCCTGCTTGATTTTGAAATTAATGCCCATTTTTAGAGGATAAATACATACATTGATGGGATGGTTGCTGCAATAGGAACAAGTACTACAATTACAGAAAGACTATTGAAAGTTGTCAAGTTATAATATGAACTTGTTGAGCACCAAGTTGTGTTTAGATTTATATATTGAATATATAGTTCATAAGAATTCGTCCTAGACCGTAATTACTCGAAAAGTTAGTGATTTAGTAATTATGTTTAGATTTAGATTCTTTTGACTAATAAATTCAGAGGTTCTTGATAAATGGGTTAAAGATGAAAAATTTGTATGCTCTATTCATACTTAGATGAGATGATAGGTTATAAAAGTCAAGGTAAAATATTATAGATTTCGACTTATGTTAAAAATATCTATTTTGTTTAATTGGTTAATGATTATATTTTGTCTATTTTAATATATTTATAAAATAATAATTTTGTTTCATCTACTATTTATTTATTCATTTATAAACCAAATTGTAGGAAAACTCATATTATATAATATATAAAGATGTGAAAAATTATATGCTTATATGTCCTTTAGTATATAATTTCTTTTGTTAAGAAATAGATATTAAAACTTGTTGAGTTATTATTTAATATAATATTTTTTATATATTATATATATAACAGTCTATTGATATTATTTACATAAAAGATACGAGGTTTATAATCTCTTAAACATCTTACATCTTATCTAAGTATTATTGTCTTTTTTTACAAAACACACATATTTAATATATATATATATATTACAAATACTCAGTAGATAGCATGATGAATAATGGGGTGAATCTTTTTAGAAGGGATAAGTAACATGTAGACGCTTATTATACCAAACTGACCTATTTTTATCCCTATTCGGTACTTGTCTATTTCCTTGGTGGAAAACAAAATCTTAATAATAAATAATTTAAATTTCTTATAGGCGAGTAATTTTTTATTTTAAAAAATATATTTTATAGAAAATACAAAGAAATATTATAACGCTAGTATAAATATTACAAAACTGTGAATCAGAGCATTTTGGGAAAAAATTCCTAAGACAAACCTACTACTAACCCAACACACCCCGAAACTCTTCTTACAATTCGTATAAAACCTGAACAGTTAAACAACCACTCTATAATCCGATATACAAAGACATGATGTCTGGAAAAACATATCATGTCTACTACGTAAAACATATTTTCATAAACAATACAACAAAGTTTACTTGTTATTGATTATATAATAATAATAATAATAATAATAATAATAATAAAAAAGCTTAAATATGTTTTTGTAATAATATATAGGAATAATCGACCAATTGTGTCGGACTAGATGAGGTTAAAAGGTATTTAATTCAACAATCATTATAGCAATTCCCTAAACCATTATATTAATCTTTTACAGGATGTATTAACCAATTTCTTAATAAAATGTCTAAATTAGTATAATACTTAACTATAGAGGTACGAGAGCTGACAAAAAAAAAAGGAGTTTGTGAAAAATGAGCAACCTTTGGTTACAGTCTTCACAAAGCACTGAGTTGTTGGGGGATAAAACTGTGTTATGCTTTCTTTGAATAGTAAAAAATTAGGGAAGAAAGTAATAAAAGAACTGATACGGAAATACAGTAAAACAAAGATGTATTGTTGGATGGACAAATAGGAGAAAATTGTATAAAAAAATTTGTGTTTCTATTTAGATGAATGACCCTTTCATGTAGAGAAGAAAAAGGAAATCACTGATATATATAGTAGTATGAGATAATTCCAACCTCATAGTTAAATGGAGAGTTTGTCATCCATAATAAATGACTCGAGCAAGTTATTTTTCATGGAAGATATTTCTGATCGCTGTCTCTATGAAAAAAAAAAGAGAGAATTTTATCATCCTGTCTTTTTTCAAGATTTTAGTCTTCATATTTTAGAAAACTTTAACTTTGTTTCCATTTTTCATTTTTATGTATTTTACTATAGTTCAATTGAATTCTAACCGTAACATATCTATTTAAAATATCCCAAAATATAATTACTTAAAATATGAAAAATAAAAAATAAACTTATTCAAAACTGAGGATGTTATACTAAAATTGGAGACAAAAATCGTAAATAAAATAAAATTACATAAGGAAGACTAGAATTGCAATTTATTCCAGATAAAAAAATGAAAACACTACTGGTCTTGAAAAAAATTATTACTCTTTTGTTTATGTGCCTTACCAAAAGAGTGAAATTATTATTTTTTTCTTTTTATTTTAACTCTATCTTATCTATTGATTTTCATCTCACTTTCCTTTTTTCTTTCTTTCTCTATCCACACACACACACATATATATATATATATATATATATATATATATATATATATATATATATATATATATATATATAAATACACT
>Ga0099824_1006004_pt1 | contig 16869 bp, 7 predicted proteins | sample SiratrowhiteBW_FD_76837 | JGI IMG/M metagenome (GOLD analysis project Ga0099824, IMG submission 76837) | Root nodule microbial communities of legume samples collected from California, USA - Siratro white BW | ecosystem: Host-associated > Plants > Roots > Nodule | place: USA: California... | reverse complement strand
TTTGAACGTAATTTCTTTACATATGATACACTCTCTCTCAAAAATCAATTAATGAAATTAAACAACCTAAATATTTAACAAAACAAGAAAGAGTCATATTGAAACCATATACTTGTCCTCGTCTTAATTAAATTAAAGTCTAAAGGTTAAACAATCTTAACATTCAAATACCAAATCATACTAACATCAAAATAATATAAATCTAACAAAATCCAAGGTTTCATAAAATCAATTGTGTACAGCAGTATACAAATTAATTTTATTATCGAGTAGTCTCAGTTAATAATATTTTTTATTTCATCAGTAGAATCCATAATACTCATTTTAAAATCAAATTCAAATTAATATCACACCAACTCATTTACAAATATCTAAAAGAAGGTTTCATCTAACCGAATACGTATTCTCCAAAATTTTCAATTCTTTTCAAGTTGAGTAAAATTCTTTTACTTTTATTCTTTCGCTATGAAACCAGAAAATTAAAAGAAAATCTAATTTTCCTTGCTGTCTGATTCAAAAGTTAAATATGTCATTAAAGACTTAGACCACCAAATATTTATCTGTGAAGCACTAAATGCCAATATGAAAAGGATACCAAATACCAACAAAATAAAATATGATTAGTTTAGGTCAACCTAAAATTTTGATGTCTTCTATATTATTTTTTTTTGTTGTCATGAGTTGAATGACACTATACTTTGTTGTATGGTCACTTCTACAAAATACTGTCAACATTCCATGACATTTCACCATGATTGTCTTTTGATCTAATAACTTTTAAAGAATCCTATGAAGATGTGTAATTCTACCTTCCTTTATATGATTACTATATGGTGAAGCTAAAATGCCATTAATTAATTAATTAATTAGCAATTCGATCTGTAAATATTTTTTCTTGAAGGGATATTTCAGGGTCTCATATTCTCCGGATGTTATATTATACGTATATACACTTATGCCATACATTATCAGTTGGGCCCACCTAATTAATTAACATGATCCAAAGAGTTGCTTCCTTTGTTTGGTAGGTTTCTTTTGTTGTTAAGATTTATGGTTTATACACACTAGTTGGACATATTATTTTTAATATGGATGCAATGCACTGATTATTTATTTAAAACATCAGAAAATGTATGGGTATGAACACAAATCAACAACATAAACAATGCTTAGCAAACACTGTACCAAAAAACAAGGATTGCCATGTTTTTTATTCCCATAACTGAGTTCTTACAACAATAACCGATGTCCAGTCTCATTTCCAATGACCTTAATGATGAGCTACAAAAGCAAGTCAAACAAAATTAAATTAAATTAAATTAACAACAAATTTTCTTATTATCTCATGCCAGTTGATCTGCCTGCAATACATTAAGCAAGTCATTCACTTGAAGAGATGTCTGTTATCTTGCATCTGAAGGAGTTCTTCAAGCAACTTATTGTCCAAGTACTCCAACTCAAAAATATCATCACCTTGCATCATTTGTTGAGAAAAACCAGGCCCCGCAAGGTTATCCATAGAGTAAGAAGAATAGGAAGAAGAAGAGGAGGAGGAGGAAGAAGAAGGAGGAACTGTTAAAGGCATAGGCAAAGAAGAGTTTGGACCAGAAGACTGATACTCATTTGGGAAGTTGAGAATGGCTCTGTGGCCACGAAAATGAAAAGCAGCAGCATCATAGGCTCGTGCAGCTTGTTCTGCAGTGTCGAAGGTTCCAAGCCATATCCGAGTCCCTTTCCTTGTAGGGTCACGAATCTCTGCAGCAAACTTACCCCATGGCCTTCTCCGAATCCCTCTATACCGAACCTCAACATTTCCATTTGAAGCCGATGATCTTCCTCCCTCCATTGGCAACGAATCTAGAAACAAAGAAAGAAGAAAAAAAGTGTTGGAAATTATATTACTGAGTGTGTCACGTAGGTAGATGGTAGTAGAGCAATAGGTTATTGTATGGATGTAGATAGCACCAATAGTATTTATGTGTGCGCTTTGTACTGTTCTTGGTGAGCCTTGACCAAAGGGTCGTATGTGACGGTTTGAATCTGAAGTTGAATAAATTCTGCAACTATAATATTAATTATTTTTAGTGTATAGAAGTTGACATCGACGGTGAAAAAGATAGATGGGTGCGTGCATGTATGTCCAACGTGGGACGCAACCTTATTCGCACTTGTCGTGTTCCTGGCCGCGCACGTGGCTTCATCATTTACTTTCTTCTTCTCCTTTATAACCATTTTACTTTTTGGCTTTTAAATTCACGGATCTGTGTCCAATATTCTAATGATATATTAAAAAATCTAAAGTAACAAGGAAATTTGGATTTAGATTAAGTTACGGGACAATTTAAATTATTATACAGTGACGATATTTATGGGTTAAGAGTCGATTATATAGACTAGTACATCAATCTAAAAAGTAAATATAATGGTTTTATGAGTATTTTTTACTTAAACAAACTTATTTGAGTTTATAAGAAAGATTTTCAATATTAGGGATCATCTAATAGAGAGATTTATTATAAACTTCATGTTTGAGTTCATTACTAAGATGAAAAATCTGTTCTAATATCACGGATAATCTAGTAGAGAGATTTATTATCACCTTCATGTTTGAGCTAATTTTTAAGATGAATACTCCTAATATCACTTGTTGAAAATTTAAGAAAAGAAACACCGAACAAAAATTTTATTAATTAATAAGTTATGAATAGACCACGAATTTGATACCATGTTCAAAGTAATCTCAAATTGTTTTATGTATTGGACATAGACCCATTGGTAAAAGATTCCTCTGATATTTTTTTCATTCAAATTTTATTTCCATCATTTATTTAACACCTAACTTTTTTATATTTCGAAAGTAAACTTATTATTTAATAATTCCGTAGCAGATTCGTCCTTGAATTTGATTTACTTTTTCCAAACTACTTCCACGGTTGGTCAAAACATCTTCGAATCACCTCCACTTGCACTATTTTTTTTTTTATCTACATTTAGTTTTATTTCTTGTTTATCTTTTAATTAATTATTTTAATTTTATCTTTAAATTGAATGTTAATATTTTGTATCGCTAAATTCAGTTTTATATAACTCTAGAATCTAATTTATACGTTTGAAAAAACATTATTTATTATAAATAATAACTATAATACAAAATATTTTTAAGAATATTTACGACATAAACTTTAACTAAATAAAAATAAAATATTATACTATAATTCTCAAATAAAATATTATACTATAATTCTCAATACAGTTATAATATTTTTTATTATAATATAAAATGCATCATAAATAATCTACATTTCGTCATTATTTAAAATACAACTTCCCAACTATTATGCTTAGAATTATTGTCATTTTAAATTGTTACATACTTCCAATAATATCCTATTAGAGCATCCAGTCAATCATTTTGTCATACGAGAGTATGTATTCATGTTATTTATGTAATTCTTTTTTATTAACTTTAACATTTGTTCATTTGTTCTACTTCTATGTCTCTTGTTAAAACTGTATTATTTGTTCTCTTGACTTATATCTATCTCCATTGATTTCCTTCATGTGTTATTTCATGTAGTTGTTGATTGCATGTTATATGTGTGAAAAGTGTTGCACTATTTGTCCTAGTTGCAACTAACCCTCTCTAATATTTATCGTAATGCAAACTTCATTTAGTTCAATTTTTGCTTGCGTATTTCAACTCCTATATAAATGTCTCAAGTAGCCAAACTATGCATACATATCAGTAAATGATTAGTCATCAAACAATAACATCTATAAGTTCTTATGATTTATGTCTGCACTTGTTCCTCTTAATGTACCTACCTTATCCCAGGTATAGTTTTAAACAATTTCTTTATCTAAGTGTGTGTCACTTACATTCAATCCTATCATTTATGCAAATTCCTCACTTACTCATCCATATTCCACAACTTTCTTTTAGTATTTCATTTAAAATTTCATTTTCTACATCATTGCAAATGGTTTAATTCAAATTAAGATAATTTTACATTTAGGTATTCAAATTTTAACCATACTTATACCTTCATTTGTGTCACACATAAAATTATTTTAGCATCAGCCTTATAATTTCTAAAGATTATTGGATTTTTGTGATTCTAAATTGTTCATATAATAGTGACCCACGTACATTTTCATATCAACTTCCCTTTTCTTGTTGCTTGTGGATAGCGAAACTGATTAAAATGAACATTTGTCTTATTATGTATTACATTACTAATTCTCACCCACCTATTACACATATACCACATCTTATAAGCTATTTTACATTAAAAAGATAGGTGAGTATTTGTTTTTTCATAATCCTTGCACATAGGACATTCATTATCTCCTTGACCTATGCCTCTCTTGATTAGGTTATTCTTTGTAATCACCCTATAAATTAGCAGACACCAAGCAAAATGTTGTGCACTAGGATTACCATTGGTTTTTCATAGCAGGGTTGGTGTGTCATCCCTCTCCGTGTCTCCTACAAACTTATTTCTAACAGTTTTTTGACAAAATATGCACCATTATCATTTGCTTTCATTCTCATTTGTCTTTTTTCTCTTTTTTTTTTGTAGATTTCTTCCCTGAATTTCCTCCATCAAAGTTTGTGCTTGGATTTTCTCCCATTCAAACCACTATCTCTTCCGCTCAATGTGTCATTTCTATTGGTCATCATTGTATACCTCCATTATTGGTCATTACAAGATTCTTTCCAATTACCCCTTTCATTCATGTTGCTCCAATTACATATTTTGATTCAATGATTTGTGTTTGTAAACCCTTTATTGCAATCCTTAATCTGCATTCCCACTTAGCTAGCAAAATCATATTAAATCATTTTAAGTTTTTTTATTTCTAATTCTCTATTTTCTTTACTTTTGCATATAAACTCATGTTGTCTTCTTAGTATCGTCATCCAATGTTACCACCACTTTAGCAAAACACTCTTCGTTTCACAAAGAAATAGGTACTCTTCTGCATCACACTCACACCAACTTATTTCTAGCAACCATATTCTTTGACCACAATACAACTGATTCAAACATGTTATGATTTGTACATTTTCTAGAACATCTTTGCCTATGTTTTCTCCTTCTTTCTCAGTTAGGAAGACCAAATTATTTCCCAAATATATTACTTTAAACCTTTCTCACATAAGAACACATTCTCCTTCATTGCTTCTAGATCATTAGTATCATACATACACTATAGAAAAGTATTCCTCAACCATTCATTTGCATCTTCTTTCACTTAAATTTCTAAACTCATTTGTCTCTCATCACGTTCCTTGTGAATATTCTCATTGACCGTCTATGCGTAAATTCTATACTTTTTCTTTAATCTTCAGATTTTTTCTTTCACACCACTTTGGTTAATTTCTATCCTTCTTGTCTAGTCTCTTTCAAACTTAAATTCTTAAACCTTAAATCCTATATCTTAATATAATTTTAATTTAAATCCTAAATCTTAATATAATTTTAATATATTTTAATTTCATAAGTCGTAAAAAAATTAAACCATAGCACTAAAGTCTCTCTTCTCAAAACAAGTTGCAATATTCAGCCGATTGCATTTAATGCAAAACAGTAGAATTCTTACTTTCAAAGGAGCAATAAAAGCCCTTGTCTGCTAACATACATTAGACCTCACACAATTAATCGATCTTCCTCATACATTATAGTTGAGTTTACTCTTTTTCAATAAAAATTTGGTAAGTTTTGATACATTAAGAGTAAATTACAAGAAATATAAACCTTAATTAAATTTTAAATTCCTTCTAAAATTGAGTTTTTCTGAATTTGAGGTTAAAAGTAATATATTTTACTTTACTAAAATGGAATCAGAAAAAGATTTCATTTATGTATATGCTGAGGTTGAGATGACAACGTTTTGCAATAGAGTCGCCACTTTAGAGTTTAGAAAACGTTAGATTTGAATACCAGTATCATTCTAAAGACGCAAGAAAGTTATTTAGAATTCTTGAAATTTTTTTGTTTATGCAGGGAATATCATTGTCATGTAAATCCAGTGCGAATATTTTAACATATTGTTGAATGTTCCATTTCATCAATCTTTTGACTTGATTTTGCTTATAATATAAAATTGAACACTTTTCTTTTGGGCATAATTGATTATTTAATTTACTTGAAATATCGGATCTACCATTGGCTTGTGTGACGCTTTACTGAGGTAACTGTTAGCGCCGTGAAATTAGGTTTATAAAATAATAATGGAAATTCCGATAGGTTGAGCTTTTTGTGTAAGTGAGCCTTGCGTCACACTTATCTAACGATCCTATCACAACATTTTAATCAATATATTGCCTCCTTTTGTATAGAGTGTGCATTGCGTCACTCTTAATTATGTAGCTTGAGATTTAATTATCAAATTATATTAAACATATCATTTTATTTTATTTTTTACATTTTTAATGTAGACCAGGTTATAAAGAACACTGAAACATTTGTCTAGAAAAAATTGAAAATAATATTTTAAAAAAATATTAAATCTAGAAAAAAGTATGATATATACCTACCTCTTCTCTTCAAATAACTTTCTTCATGCGCTTGAAGAATATGTCATCCATTAAGAATTTATCATCGACAAAATTCTAATATGTTAATTTTTCCACACTCTTGATAGAAGCATCCCTGAAAGATTGCACCAAAATCAATATAGTTTTCTCAATTATCATTATCATTATATGAATAATTTATTACCGTTCCTAAAATCTAAATCTTTAAATTCCTTTTGAGATTTCAGCTGATCTCTATAATAAGATTAAATTATTCAGTTAGTCAAATTTAATTTTGTTTTCAAGTAGATCTTAAAAAAAAAAAACATAAGTCCTTAATCATGTGGTTTTTTAATTTGATTTTAGAGATTTTAAACCTAATTTCTTTTAGTAAACCAATCCCTTTTTTTAGTTTAGAACTTGCTTAAAATATTTCGAACAATTTTAATAACCAAATAAAGAGTTTAACCTTATACTAATAACAAACAAAAAATATAACCAGATCAAAATAATAAACTTTTGGAACTCACCTATGCTTGAATTATTCCTTTTATAATGAATGGAATTTTGCTTAACATAGCACTGACATCAAAGTATCAAATTTTTCTACCTATTCGAATTGTAAATGATTTTGGGACCAGCAATTTTTCATCTATTTGTTTTAACATTTAATTTGTTTATTACTTTTCTTCCATAGTCTATAAGTAATTCAAGACAATCTCACGGACACGAAAATAAAAATTAATATATATATATATATATATATATATATATATATATATATATATATATATATATTACAAGAAAAAAGTTATTTAGAGACCAATATTTAGCTATCAAATGAAATGGTTGCTAGTTGTGATCAAAATAGTCACTAAATTAATTTTTAGTTGCTAAATACTATAAAATATAAGTAATGATTGAATTTAGTGACCAATTAAGTCAAATAATTGGTATCTACATTAGATACCAAAGTTTTAGTGACCTGTAGAATCTAATAGTGTAGGTTACTAAAACCTTGGTAATGTAGATACCAATTATTTGACTTAATTGGTCACTAAATTCAATCATTACTTATATTTTATAGTATTTAGCAACTAAAAATTAATTTAGTGACTATTTTGATCACAATTAGTAATCATTTCATTTGGTAGCTAAAAATTGTCTCTAAACAACCTTTTTTGTAGTTATATATATATATATATATATAATATCCAAGTGTTACATTATATAAAAACAATAAATAAGAGTATGAGTCTAAATTTTAAATTATTTTAAAATAAAAATAAATAAAAACAAAACTCATAAATTTATTATTTTAAAATTTTAGGTTTAAAGTAGTTTCATTCTCTTGTACGAGTATGACTTATATTCTATTATTGTAAAATTTTCCATTTTCAAATATATATTTTCTCTTAGCTAATCTTGACAATTTTGAATTAATATTTTTTCTTTTAATTTAAAAAATGTGTAAGTATTTTTTATGTTTAACGTCAAACCAACACTAATTGAAGTACTTCAATATCAGTCACTGAGAGATAACCATGAATATTATATGCAGTGTCTCCCTCTTATCTATATTGTTTGAACTATAAAAAAGTCAGCTCTATTATTCGTCTGGTCATTTATTGGATATATGTGAAAAAATATATAATTTTTTTAATTTTAAATAAATTACTTATAAACAAATATTTAAAATATGATTTTATATAAAAGTTAATTTTAAAATATAATTCAAATAAAATTACATAATGAAATATTAGTACAATAAATTCAATCGTTCTAAAAAATTAAATTTAAACAAATAAGACTATAAAGTTAAGTTTTGAAAATTTAATTTTAAAATATTAACTTCAATTTTATAAGTCTGAGCAAGAAAAACATACATATATAAACTTAAATTTTAAATGATTATTTCAATGTTTAATATTTCTTACTAATAACTTTATTTTCGTCACTTGATTACTTTTAAATATTTAAGTAAATCCACTGATGATCAAGTAATGTGTATGTAGGCATTGGATACCATGATAGTTGACCACCCACTCCATCAATAAATCGGAAAATTAAAATACCATTATTCTTATCTGTAAATATTTATTTGATTTAGTATGTGTTACAAATTTTATCTTAATGGCTATGAATTATTTTGTAATTCTAAGTTGAGGCTTTCACTGCAGCTTAGGCTTTCGATCAATGTTGAATGCTCTGTTTTTAGAGATAGTATAGGAGTTCCATTACTTATTTAATTAATATATTTACTAAAATAATTTTATTCTAAAACTCACAATTAGATATTTTTATAAATTATTATAGTAATAATTATAACATCTCATATTTTTTATGTAATAAAAATTATATTGCATAGAAATTATATAGTAACCTAAATATAAATATTCATACATTCATCATATATTTCAAAATATATTTCTTTACATAAGATTTTATACAATTCCAAAATTAAATTAATTAAATTAAATTTCTTCATAAGTTCACTAAGGAGTCACACCACCTGTCAAAGCATTTGCTCATTGTATAATATTTAAAAACAAAACAAACACCACACAAGAAAAGGGTAAGCTGTAAAGTTTTAAAAAAATATATTTTCATAAATTGAATTTTTATTTCAACTAAACTACAACAATTCAAGCTTTCATAATTCATCTCATATTATACATATACTGACTCATATACAAAGACACTTAACTCTACTTTCGGAAGATTCGTGCATTGAGTTAAATTCAGAGGTTTGCACCTGTCATATATCATTTATCTATTCCAATTAGCTCATATTTCAAACCTCGATACAGGCTGCTCTGATCAGTTCCTATTTCAAACCTTAGATATAGTTCCTGTATGCACAGAGTTAATTCATATGTCCTATCCTGATCAACTTATATTTCAAACCTCAGACATAGTCATATGAACCTCCTTCGACTCTTCACTAACAGGTGATCTTTTGTACTAGTAGAGTCATATACCTAGTATACCTCCTTAGATAAATCGAATCTCTAAACAATGTACATCTTAATAATCTCAACACGGGTATCTCCTTAACTCAATATTGTTTCGACCATCATTTCATATCATTCACAAACATACATTGATATTACATCGTACCATCCATAAACATTTACAATTTAATTCAAATTCATCAAATTCACACTTAATAAAATAAATAATTATAATATCTATTAGAAATATTCAAACTAGCTTTCCTTACACAAATTCACAAAACAAATAATTACAACATTTATAAAAACATACTATTAACTTCCCTTACCTCTATACAGTAGAGACACTTAAAGGAGTTTCAAAAAATCTAATATCACGGACAACTTAACTCTGTTCAAGAGCCTGATCAAACACTTTTGCTCTACTTAACGTCACGAATCTAAGAGTAACTTCTGATCGTTAGTTTGATAAGATAGGAAGGCAGAAATTTAGAGAGAATGCAAAAAAAAAAAATAAATGAGAAGAACAACATTTCTTAGAGAGAGTGAGTTGATAGTTTTTTTTTTTTTTTTTAAAAAAAGCCCAATATCTTTTCAGAGAGAATTAGTGATTTTTATAAAAATAAAGCTGAATATCTTCTTCTTAAAGAAGGGAAGAGCTTATGGTTGTTATAAAAAAAATAAAAACTAAATAACTAATTTCTCTATTTATTTAAACCTTTTGTTAAAAATATTATTCAAAAATTATCCTATTTATCTCTAAAATTACAATTTAGGTTAGTTTTTATTGTAGAGTTGTTTTTTTATGATATTATAATTATAATAATGATAATAAAGCAAATTTATACTATTATATAATCCCAAATCACTGTATATAATATAGTATATAATATAATAGTTATTTTTATAATTTACTTTTTTAAATTTATATTAATAATGATTTTTAATTGATAGAGATATAATTCATAAAAATTAATTATATTAATAATGGTGAATTTTAACAAATTTTTAACTCGTAAGTTTGAAACTAATATTAATAAGTTTGAAACATATTAATAAGTTAATTTGTTTATTGGATTAGAACTACTAAGTCTGAAACTAATAAGTTAATTTATTGATTAGAAGCATCTGTTAATGTAGTTGAGAAAGATAAAATGAAATAAAAGAAACTTATTACATAAAATTTATTATATAAATTAAAATTTATCTTTCTAAACAAAAATATATTATTATGTAATTATAATTATAGATTCTTTTTTAAGTTCTTATTAAACTTAATTTTATTTATTTTTTAAAAGTTTTTTTTTTTATATCTTTTTAACAATTCATTCTGTTACCTTAAATTTCTATTTTACAACTTTTTATTGTGTATAATTTCAATTAGTATCGAGTAATGAAATATTTAATTCTTTAACTTGTTAAATATTTTTAAGTTGAGTTGTATAAGCAAAGTAACACAATAAATATTATAAACAGTATAATGATTAATTATGTTTATATGATTAAAATAGATAATAATAAGTAAACTGAAATTAAAGATAATATGATGTTATATTAAAATAAGAAATAATAATGGAAAAAATAATCAAGACAACTAAAGTGCATTAAAAGACATGTCACCCTTTGAATCAACTTTCTTGCCAAATATATTCGGCTTTATCAGAGTATAAATTATTATTTTTTTTTATCAGCAACAAGAGTATAATTATCTTAATTGATTTCTTCATCTCGAAGTTCGAAAATAAAATTTAATAAAAAATAAAAAATAGATGAAATAGTTCATAACTTATAAGCTAGAAACCTTTAATCCAATAAACTTATTTAAAATATTTATCAAACATTTCTTGAGTTGGTCAAATTAAGTACTAAATTTTAAACTAATCAAATAAATTAATAACTAACTCATTAGTCTTATTACACAAATTTGTTTATCTCTTTCTATATTTAAAAATATTATATTAACACTTTTTAGATATCATAATTATTTAAACTATATTATACTATGTTTATTTATAAAGAAAGTAGTTTTAACATTAGAAACAAGAGAAAAAAAATCAAATCTCACCGAATCTATAAATCTAATTGTGAAAAAAAACTATAAAAAAAATTTCAACTTACTATAGGCTATAAAGTGACACATCGACACTAATTATCATTTATATATATTTTTTACGTTAATAAAAAAAATCTACTTTTCATACTTAGACGTTATGATTTTTGGGTCAGATCCTGATCTTGGTGACTATTAACTTGACTAAACTTTCGCTAAGACAAATATTATATATTAAATATTAATTAATTATAAAAATATAATGTGGACTTGATTGATTTAAAAATTATAAAATTTAGTTATATATTAATAAAGAGTGTCACCCTAGTCGACGTTAAAAAAGTAAAATTAATTTAATTTACATTGTTTTGACTAATGTTAATAATAATAATAATAATAGTTTAAAAACAAAATCTCGTATAACATCTTCATTTTTAATGAAATAAAATTTAAAAAAAATTAATAGATGAGTGTGGATGAAAGAAATTAGAATAAATAAAGAAGATGAGGATAAAAATGTAAATGAATAAGATGTGTGTGGAAGAATTTTATGAATGTAAATGAATAAAATAAGTGTTGATAAATGAGATGAATAAAGATGAGATGAAGAGAAGGGTCTGAGTGAAGAAAATAAAGCGAAGAATGTGAATGAATAAAATGAGTGTATAAATATAGAAAATAAGTGGAAAAAATTGTGAATGAACAAAATTATGGATAAGGAGATTCATGATCTTTAAACCTATATTTCTTTATTAGAAATAATTTACTATTTTTTTATTATAAAGATACACGAATTTATAACATAAAAAAACACTAACTTTCTGCAAAATTTTAAAATTAAAAAATATTTAATATTATTAGAATTAGTAAAACCGGCTCTAATATTTCTTTAAAAATATATTTAATATTATTAAAGTTGAGTCAAATATTTTTTAATATATTTATAATTATCAAAACATATTTAATATATATTTAATATTATTAGAGTCTACTTAACTAGTTTTAGTATTTTTAAAAACATTTCATAATTAAAATTATAACAATTTTACATATTATATATTATTAAAAAACGACAAGACTTACACATATTTAATAATACTTACATCAATTTCACCTAATAGGGAAAAAACAAAATTGTGGCGGAGAAAGTGTTAAAAAAATGTCTGAATTGGTGCCATTTTTTTTGTATACGGAAACTTACGTATCTGAAAGGTAATTGTGATGGTTGAAAGTTTTTTGTCCTCTCTAGCTTCTTCACAAATAATAATGCGAGGAATAGAGAGAAAGATATTATACATTCAACAAAGGCTTCTATATGTTATTCCTCTTGACTTTGAACTTTGAAACTGAGTCCGGACGATGGTGGACCAGCTGATCCTTGTCTGAGGCAATTGTTAAATCATAAATCACCAATCCTTATCAGAGAAATTAAATGTCAAATGTTCGTTGGTGATCAGAGAGATGCAAAGATGCATGCATGTTTCTTCTTTCCTCAATAAACAATTCATTCCAAACATTTAATATCCCCAAGTGGCAGATGCTTTATTACGCAACTTGATCATCATGCATGCCCAACACCAAAAAGTTTCAATCATTCCTACATGCCCTTCGTCTCCATTCTCTTTAACATTTTTAGAATCATTATGATTAATCTTTACTTTTCACCTTTTATAACAAAAGGGCCAATTTAGTTTCCTTTTTCTTTTGCCATCTAGAAGAACAACCACTGCCTTGAACTTGAACCCTATTTTTAACACCGGAAAGTGTTTGATTATATTTCTTTCTAACAACATGTTGTAATGGTTAAAACTTGTGGAGGTTTACACAGTAGTAATTCAGAGATAGATTAACTTTGGTGGGAAGAAAAATGAAATTTAACAGCTTGTAAAACAAAAACTGTGACATAAATATACTACTATATGCCGTTGAAAGTAGGGGGTACACAGGCACGCTGGCGGCTGATGTGACACTTAGCATGGTTGGGTCCCATATCGTTTAGGCCATGGAATTCACTACAATGTAGATAAGACAGAGGAAGGTTCTCGGAATGGTGATAAAGCTCACGCAGACTCAACTCAATTATGTTAAGGAGTGATCAACTCCTATGATCAAGTAATTATACGATAATTTTAATTTAGTCTTGGAAAATTACTTACATTGTTGTTGTATTAGTTTTTAAAATGATGTCTGCTTTCAAGTTTATTTCATAAAAGTCGCTAGAAGAATTATACTATTTATAATATTCATATGCTTTTCACTTTAATTCATATTATAAGGAATTTTGTGACAGGAAATAAAAAATTAAATTAAGACGTTTAAAATTAGAGAAAATAATGTGCATTTTAGTTTTAAAAGGCTTGCATTACCCAGTTAAAAGTTATACAAAATTTGGCACTTAGGTGGGGTTTGGTTTGAGTGCAACATAACATTATTGGTATGTGAAGTGGTTGCAGCTAATAAAATGACACTCACTCAGTCACTGGTCACTCAATGTTGTGAGGTGTGTGCAATGGGACAAAAGGGAAAGAGAAAGGTTGTGAGTTATGAGAGAGTGATTGTGACATGAGACAACCATGCCCTTCCACCACCATGTTGCTCCCTTTCCTTTGAATCATTCTACCCAACCTACTGCTTCAACCCTTCTTCTTCTTCTGCGTCTCTCAGTTGCCCACGTTTTTTATTTTCTTTTTAACCCACGTGACCATATCCTTCAATACAATGCTTCTAGTACCTTATTTTTTTAATCATTTAACTACGTGATTTTGGGAGTTCAATTTTCACGTCCCACAGCCCTCCAATCAAAAATTTCTACTAATAAAATATTAGCCACGTAATCAATTCTCATTAATTTTTAGATTTTATTTATTTTAGAATGTGTTTGTTTTAAAGAGTCAATTTAAGGTGAAGAAAAAAAAGTGAAAAATAAAATTATTTAAATTAAGAAAAAAATTAAAAAGTACAAAAAAAATTACTAAATTTATGAATAATGTGATGATTGATTATTTAAAAAAATTATTAATAAATTTGTAAGATTGTAATTTTTATTAATTAAAATTAATTTAAAATAAAATATAATTAATTATTTGTATAACTAAATCAAAATATAATTCGAATGTGATTAAAACATTATTTTAATTATATTAGTATTTGAAAACAATAAGATTCATCTAACATTATGAATGCATATAAAATTATTAAAAATAAATTTTGATAAAATTAAATAAAATTTGAATAACAATAATTATAAAAGATTTAGTTAAAATTATAGATTTCATAAAATTTAATAAAATAAATAAAAATTAATATAAAAATTAAAGGCCTAATGAATCTTAATCATAGACTGGATGAGATAAATTATTTATACGTATTACTCCGTGAATTTGATTAAAAACATTCAAAATTATCTAACATTGTCAAGCATTTAAAACTGTAGTATTCAAAAGCATTCAAAAAAATTTCATAAATTTAAATTATTATCGTTAATATTATTATTATTATTTTATAAAATGATTTTTATTTTGATTATTATTATTATTTATTATATTATTATTACTTTTATTATTATTTTTAAGTTTCTTATTATTTTATATTTTTTTATTATTATAATATGATTTTCTAATTTTTCTAATGTTTTTATTATTTTATAAATTTATGTTGATTATGATTATTTTTTATTATTATTTTATAATTTTTATTTTTATTATTATAATTATTATTTATGACTTTATTGTTATTTGTATATATTATTATTTTATAAATTTATTTTGACTATTATTATTAATATATTATAAATTTATATATATTAGTATTATCTTTTTTTCACAGTTCTATACAAATTTTGATTTTCGTCGCCTTCATTTGTTTATATATCTGTTCATCCAAACATCATTCACTCTTGCAAATGTATCCCTACAACCAGTAAATACATAGTTTGAAAATGGTACCCACTCCCTATTCTTTCTTAGACTCATCCAAATCCAATGTAAAAATTTAAATGTAAAACAACTTCCTTTTAGGACTTTGTTTAACCCTTTCCATACATGTTAGACCATATATAGATCCATCTTTTAATACTATAAAATATACATATCCAAAGACATCCTCCTTGACCAATAATTCCAACTTCGACTTTGTAGTACAATATTCATTTTTTTATTAATTTCCATTTATTTATATCCATTATCTATGAATCTTTTGGTCATCGTTTTCCCTTCTTTTCAATGAGTATATATAAAGGAAGCAAGCACCCAAACATTCGTTCCAAGGCCACAAAAGCACACCAGAGAAACAGAGGTGGAAACAAACACAACAAAAGCAACACAAGAGATGGATTTTGATTCATGTTTCTTCCAGTACCAAAGCCCTAACACTCCCTTTCTAAACTCTCCTTTGTGTGCAGAACCATTCCATTGGGAGGACTTTTTTCTCTTCAATGAAGAAACCACCACCACCACCACCACCACCACCCTTGATGATAATCCCTCACAAATGAAGGAATCATCCTCAGACTCCAACTCTTCAGGGTCTTTGGTGAGCAGTGAGTCACAGGTGGAAGTGTCCTCCAATTTGAGTGATGCAAGGCAAGGGCAAGTGGTGAAAGAAGCACATGATGCATCACCCCCTCCAAAGGAGGGCATGAAAGAGAAGAGAGCCTTTAGGGGAGTGAGGAGAAGGCCATGGGGGAAGTTTGCTGCTGAGATAAGAGACTCCACAAGAAATGGGGTTAGAGTGTGGATTGGAACATTTGACACAGCAGAGGCTGCAGCACTGGCCTATGACCAAGCAGCTTTGTCCACAAGAGGTTCCATGGCAGTGCTCAACTTCCCAGAAGAAGTGGTGAGGGAATCACTCAAAGACATGGCCAACAAGCCATGGGAAGAGGGTTCCTCACCAGTGTTGGCACTCAAGAGGAAACACACCATGAGAAGGAAGTCCAAAGCCACAAACAAAAAGCCCAAAAGGGACCACCATGGAATGGAGTTGGAGAATGTGCTTTCACAGAATGTGTTGGTGTTGGAGGATTTGGGCTCTGACTACTTGGAACATCTTCTCAGCTTAACTTCTTCTTCTGATCATTTTCTTTGCTAGTTAATTCTTAGTTTAGCTCTTCAATCTTGTTAATTAATGTTCATTCTTTCATCACTTGGTATTAGCTAGATTTGTTGTTGTTGGCATTCGGATTCTCTTGATGATTTGGTTTTTCTGGTGTGCCCTCATAAAGTAATGAGGGAGAATAAAATACACTCCAATTGTATAAACAAATCACATCATTCAAACAATAGATCTTCAAATGTCTCTCCATGCTGTCTTCTACTACGTGCTATTCTTTAATCAGACAAAGA